>OHPX01000429.1_pt1 | contig 23789 bp, 3 predicted proteins | sample 1577801 | NCBI WGS metagenome assembly OHPX01 (sample SAMEA3879584, study PRJEB24766) | human gut metagenome | biome: human-associated habitat; feature: feces | place: USA | collected 1985/1987 | reverse complement strand
CAGAAATAGACTTAAACTATCCAATATATATAAATGATAAAAATACAATATATAACTTAAGCCAAGGCATAACATTAATAAGCAAGAAGTTTGAACAAGTAGCAGGATATCCAAACATAAGCATAACAGATGGAAAAGTATACAATGGAAATAGTTTAGAAAGATCAGATAGTAAAGAATATATATTTGCAAGAACAAATGAAGGAATTTACATAAACTTAAAAGAGATAAAAATAATTACAACAGCAAATGAATATGTATTGCCAGCAAATAGCTTAATAGCTTTTGAAGAAAAAGAAATAAGATATTATACACATCAAAATAACACATTAATATTTAACGAAATAAAAGATATAGACTATAATTCACAAGTTGTTATAAAAAACATAGATACTGGTGTTCAAAATGCGAGAGAAAACTCAAATACTCAAAGTGCTCAGAAATTGGATAACACATATAATTATGAAGAACTATTAACAAAGTTAGGCATAATAGGAAACTCTTCAGACAAGCCAGTAAACGAAGAAATCCAAAAAGAAGACACATCTGAAAACAAACCAGAAAAAGATGACAATGATAAGGAAGACAAAAAAGAAACCGAAACAAACGCCGAAGAAGATGAAAACCAACAAGCCCAACAACAAGAACAAGAAAACAATGAGACATCAAACCAAGAAAATAAATACATAAAACCAGAAGTAACAGCAGAAGAATTTACAGCAGAAGTATATTCAGCAAAAAGCATATTAACAATAAAAGACCCAACAGCTAGAATAATAGAAGCTCCAACATTCGAAATATATAAAGAAGGAAAAATATATTTAAGAAGGACATATACACAATCTGGGGAGATAATAGTAGCAGGACTAGATGCAGACACAGAATACGAAATAATTGGAAAATACATATACAAAAATGAAGAAGACAAAAAAATAGAAAATACATTTTTTAAAGGAACACTAAAAACAAAAGGATATGAAGCATTAGGAACAATAAAGTTATCTAAAGAAGAAGGAGAAATATATAACAACAAAATCCAAATAAAAAATGTAAAAATAACATCAGATTTACACAATGAAGTAATAAAAGGAATAGATACAGTAGAGCTAAAAACGGGAAGCATAAAAACAGTGTTAAAAAATAACAAAGTAAATGAATTATTAGCAGGAAAAGAAATAACAATAGAAAGTTCAGAAGGGTTAAAGTCTAATGAAAACATAGAGTATGAATTAAAATTCTACGATAAAAAAGGAAAAGAGCTAAAAGTAGAAAACAATAAAGGAAAAACAAGAACATCAAAGCAAGAGCCAAAAGTAACAATAAAAATAAAAGAACAAGATATAGTAAGTGTAACTTTAGGATTAAAATTAAGCAATAAAGATAATGTAAAATTAGAAAATTACAAATATATAGTAAGAAAGCCAAATGGAGAGATAGAAAAAGAAGAAAGATTGTCACAAAATCAAAAAGAAATAAAATTAGATGATTTAGATTCTAACCAATATTACAATTTAAAAATATATGCAGACTACGACTTAAACAATAACAAAGGAAAACAAGAGCAAGTAGAAATAGGAGATTTAGTATTTGCAACACAGCCATTATCAACATTAGGATCTGTAGAATTAAAAGTAGAAGGTAAAGATATAACAACAAATAAAGCAACACTAACATACGAAATAGACGAAGAAAGAACAGACAAAAGACTAATACAAATACTAAATTCTATAAAAGTAGAGTTACTAAACACCAAGACAAACAAAGTAGTAAAAACGACAACGATACAGGAAGAAGAATTACAAACATTAAAATCTGGTCAAAAACTAGAAAAAACATATGAAAACTTAGTGTCTAACATAACATACGAAATAAAAATAACAAGTAAAGTAAAACCAGGAACAAAAGAAGAAAATGCACCAGTAACATATAGTTACCAAAGTTTTACGACAGTAAAAAAGCCAGCAAGGGTAGAAATACAAAATAAATTTGTAACAAAAGACTTAATCGACTTAGATGTAAGAATAGACGACAAAGATAATGCTATTTTAAACAACAAAGTAAGAATGGAATTAAGGGATGAAAAGAATACATTAGTAGAAACAAGTGAAGTAAAAACGAATAAAGATTGGCTAAGAAAAACATATAACAAATTAGAAGAAAACAAGACATATACACTAAAGTTTTTTGCAGACGAATATAATGAAGGGCATACAGACGCAACATACAAAAGAAACTATTTATTAAAAGAAATAGATATATTAACAGAAGAAGGAATAACGGGAAAAATAGATTTAAAAAGTATGCTAAAGAAAACAACTGGAAAAAACTTAGTAGATCCGGACTCTAAAATAAAGTGGTATTCAGAATTTATAGGGAAGAGCACTTTTTATGATAAGAGTTATGAAAAGGAAACAAATACATTAAAATTAGGTTCAGGAAAAAGGGGATATGGACAAAAATATGTATACGATTTGCGAGAATATATAGGAAAAGAAATAACCATATCATTTAAAATAAAATCAGATGAAGGAATAAAAGTACATATTCAAAATAGCAAAAATAATCATCAAAAGCTTACACAAATTAAAGATATAGATAAAGATAATTTTAAAGAATATAAACAGACATTAGTGGTAGATGATACTGGTTATGTAGGATTTTATATAGAAAATTCAAGTCAAAATGATAATGCAAAAGCATATATACAAAATTTACAAATAGAATCAAGTAACACAAAAACAAATTATGAAGAATATAAATACAACATGGAAAGCAAAGTACTAATTAATCTTGAAGATAAACGAGATGAAGTAATAACCAATGACTATTATATAAAAGTGTACGAAGATGGAAAATTAGTAGATACTAAAAAATATGAAGAAATTCCAGAAAACAATAAAATAGAAAATGCAGAAAAAGAGCTAGATATAAAAGAAAACCATGATTACAAATTAGAACTGGTAGTTAAAATACGATTAAGGGATTACGTAATATCAACATTCGAATTTAACACAAAAAATGGAGAAATATTAGGAATTAGTACTATAAAAGAATATAAAGAAATCCAGCCAGAAGGGAATTACATTGTGCTAAATGATTTAGACTTTAGAAATGAGATAGATAATTACAAAATTAAATTTAGCGAAAATATTAAGTTTCAAGGAAATATGAATTTTAATGGAAAAACAGTTTATAAAAAATACTTTGATGGTAGTGGAAATGTTGTATTATTTTCACAAATAGGAACAAAAGGTAGGATAGAAAATTTAGTATTAAAACTATATCTTACATCAGAATTGCCATCTTCTGGTTGGAATTTGTTTTCAAATAACTATGGAACAATATCTAATTTAATTATTAGTCTGGAAGAAAGTAAAGAAAAAAATAATACACTTATTGGATTATTAGGAGAAAATAATTATGGAATTATAGAAAATTTTATTATAAACTACAAAGAGCCATTATATGCTAAAACAATATATTGTATAGGCAATAATCTTGGTGTTGTTAAAAATGGATACATATATGGAAAAAATATAAGAATTAATCAAAACAACGATACTAATGCCATGTTAATAAATTTAAATTATGGAAAAGTAGAGCAAATATATGTACTAGCAAATGCATATGTAGATGTAGAAAATACAAAGGCAAATTATTCTAAAATAGTAAGAGATAATAGAAATGTTGTAGAAAATGTATATTCAGTAGGAATGGGAAATATTTATTATTTGAATGCTGGGCCTAATGTGGCACAAGATTCACTTAATAGAGTTAATAACAGCTATTATATAGGTGACGTAACATTTAAAGGTAAAAAGGATAAAAAAATAACAAATAAAGCGTTATGGGACGTAAATTTTCAAAATAACATGTTAAATAGTACCAATATGTGGGAAGTTGATGAACTAGTAGGTTTAGGATATTATCCGTGGCTTAAACTAGATGATTGTATGCCCAGACAAGAATATATAGCACTTCCAGAAATGACAGATGCAGATTTACCAGAAATACTATTTGCAGAAACTTTAGAAAGTACAAATAAAACTGCAAAAGTGAAAATAAGTGTATATAACCCGAGTGGCGAAGAAATAACAAATATAGAAGTAAAAAACTTAAACTGCACAATAGAAAGCCAAGAATATGCAAATGGAAGGAGTGAAGTAATTGTAAATTTAAGCAATCCTATTCAATGTGTATCTACGTATTCTATATTAAGCTTTACAACTAAAGGAGCATTTAACTTAGAATATACAAAAGAATATAGCGAAGGAGAAGTGCTTATAAATGTAGATTTGTATAATGAAATATACACAGTAGAAGATTGGTATGAAATGAAGAAAAAGGGTAGTGAGAACTATAAAATAATGGCAAATTTAGACTTTAAAAATGCAGACCCAAAACAATATGCAGGTATAAATTTATATGGAATATTAGACGGAATGGAACATTCAATACAAAATATGTATATTCCAAAAACATTAAATAAAACATTATTTGAAAATATAGGGAGTAAAACAGTAATAAAAAATCTTAATATAAACAATTATAATTTTGAAAGTAAAACTTCATTTTATGTTGGTATTATAGGATATGGCAATGGATTAACATTAAAAAATGTAAATATAGATACAGCCAATATAATTTCTTCAGGTGGAAGCATTGGAGGAGTTATAGGTAATTCAAATAACTACGAATTTGAAGATCTAACACTTAACAATATAAATATTTTAGTAAAAGATGCAAAATCACCTACAGTAGGAGGACTTGTAGGAGGCGGTATAGGAAATATAAATAATATCTATATAAATAATGTAAATATAAAAGTAGAAAATATAAGTGAATCTGCAAAGGTAGGAGGAATTATTGGATATGGAGTAGATACAAACAAAATTATTTCTAATGTAGTAATAAATGGAAATATAGAAGCAGATAGTGGAAGAGTTGGGGGAATTATTGGTTCAGGATCGCTTAAGGCAAATAATAATATAATTAAAGTAAACATAGTGGCAAATGGAAATTTTGTAGGAGGTCTTGAAGGAGAAAAAAGTTCCCAAGGAGATCAAGTAAAAAATAATTTGTATATTGGTAATATTATAAACGAGAAGGAAACAGAATATACAGGAGCACTATTTGGAAGATATAGTTCACTAGGAACAAATTATATTTACAATAAAAATAAAATTAATGGTTTAGATATAGAAAACGAATATAAATTGGGATTAGAAGATTTATCAAAGGAAAAAACATATACAAACATTTTAAACTTTGATAATAGTTATATTTATAGTGACCTAAATAATAAATTACCATTATTAAAAAATTCGGATAAAACAAATGTATTACCAAACCAGAAACCAATATACCTAGAAGAACAAAATTTAGATATACATAATGTTAGTACTTTAAGAGAAGATGGCAATAGGCTTAAAGTAAGAATAGAGATAACAAATCCTAAAAATTTAGAAATATCAGGAATTATAATAGAAAACATGGAGGTACAAATTACAGACAAACGTACTTTAAATGGTATAACATATGTTGAATTAATAGCTAGTCCAACTAAATATTATGATAATTATCAAATTAAAGAAATTAAATATTATGAAGATGGAAAAGAAAATAGTAAAAATACATATTATTTGATACAAGAAGCCTTTTATAAAGAAATAACAAAGTATGAAGATTGGCAAAATATAGATAAAGAAAGTTATGAAAACTATAGATTACTTATAGATTTAGATTTTACAGGAAAGCAAAATGTAAATTACAATTTAAAAATAGGACGATTAATAACCGAAGGGAATATGCATAGCATAAAAAATATAACATTAAATGTAGGTAATGCTACAAATTTTGGATTAATAAGTATACTAAAAAATGGAATAGAGAACATAAAATTTGAAGATATAAACATAATTTGCAATGAAACAGCAGCGATAGCATATAGCATGGGAATTATAGGAAGATGTGAAGGTGATATACAAAATATAGAATTTAGTAATATTAATATAAGTATTAAAAAGAATATTAGTAACATTGGCTGTATTGGTATATACGAAGGCTTATCTATAGACTCAATAAAAGCAAATAATATATATATTAATGGAAAAACTGAAAATTATATAGGTGGAATATTTGGAACATTAAATTATGGAGAAATACAAAATATTGAGGCAAATAATATAAATATAGAGATTGATGCATCTTATATAGGCGGAATAATTGGAAGAATGAATCCTTTAATGAATACAACAATTAGTAGGAATATAAAAATTATGAATTCTAACATAAAGGGAAATAAGTGTGTTGGTGGTCTTGTAGGACATGGTGGATTTCAAGATAATATTATGGTTAGTAATTGTACTGTAGAAGGAAACCAATTAGTAGGTGGAATTCTAGGAGAGCAAAACTATGCTTGTGGACAATTAAAAGATATAACAGTTTTTGAATCTCGTATAAAAGGAGCATTAAAAGTTGGAGGAATAAGTGGAGGTGGTGGTAATATAAAGATGTCTAAAGTTATAGACTCTACTATAGAAGGAACGCAGAGTAATAGCACCTCTGTAGGTGGAATACTTGGACAGCAATATTGGCCAATTTACTATACACAAATTAAAGACTCTAAGGTAATCTCTAAAGGAATTAAAGTAGGTGGAATAGTAGGAACAAATTATGGACCACAATATGGTATTGGAATAGAACGTAGCTTTGCAGAAAATGTTTTTGTTGAAGGATATGCAAATGTAGGAGGAATAGCAGGATATGTGGATAGGGGAAATATAATAAATTCATATACAAATGCAAATGTAGTTGCAGCAGAGCATTCAGCAGGTGGACTAGTAGGAACTTTAGATAATATAGGTATGGATAATTTAAATAAAGTTTCACAAATGTATAATAATTACTATGCAGATGGAACAGTAAAAGCTAAAGATAATATTGGTGGAGTGATTGGAGAAATATCAGAAAAATTATTTATGCCAGAGAAATATTATACTAGAAATTATATAGAAGCAAATTTATTAGGCGAAAATAATACTGTATCACTTGGAATTGGAAATATGCCACAAGAAAACCAGAAATTTGTAAATAACTATTATTATAAATATTCTAAAATAAATGGGAAATATCCTAATAAGGAAAACGAAGCTTATATAGCAGATGAAAGTTATTTAGTAGAAGACGACTTAAAACAAGCTGATACTTACAAAAATGTGAATAAACTAAACTGGGGAACTAATTACGACTATGAAATATTAAAAGAAAATAAATATCCTGTAATACGCAATGGGACAGAAACTTTAGAGGGACAAGAAGGAATTAGAATTCCAAAAGACCCAGATATAGAAGAAACTGAAAACAGTACAGAGTACGACGGGAAAAAACTACAATATATATTTAACTATAATGGCAAGATAATTAACACATACGAAACAGATTCTGAAATTATTGCAAAAGACGGAAGTAAAGCGCTAAGAAGAGATGTACGATTATATGTAAAAGACGGAAAGCTATATGCACTTCCAGTTATGCTAGATTTTGGTGAAAATGTGCTTAAATTGGTAGCGAATAATTTTATTATAGATTCATACAACGGAAAAGAATATGAAGCAGTTTTAGGTGAAGATGGCAGGTTATATGATTTGAAAGAACCAATAAACTATCCAGAAAACTTTGTTAATAATGGAATTGAAAGGATAGGGAATAATTTGGATTCAGAGGATTTTACAGAAACTTTAAGTAGTAATGATATTAATGAAATGAGTATAGGAAAATTCTCTCAAAAAGAAAGTAAAAATGAACATGAAGTAGAAGTTGTATATAAAAATGGAGATAAATTAAAGTTTAATTATCAAACAGGAGAAATGATATCTTCTAGTAAAAGCAAAGAACAGAAGGAAAGTACTGCTGATAGTAAATCTGAAGCTTCAAAAGGTTTATTGGAATATGTAAGAAAACAATTTTCGGAAATAGGAAATTATACGAATACAGATAAGATAAATATCGAAATGCAAAATAAATATAAAGAAACGATAAAATTAGAGAATAAATTGGAAGAAATATCAGTAGAAGAAGCAATAAAGAAATATAAAGTGAAAAATAGTGGGGAATCAGACTTTGATGAAGAAAAAAGTAAAAACGAAGATAACAATATAAACGCTAATATTGGTGAAGCAGAAAAAACAGAAGACAATAATGAAACTAATAACTCTTTAAAAGAGAAAAAATATATAAGCATATATAATGCAGAAAAAGACGATTACCAAATTTATCAAGAAGAAGAGTTATTAGATACGAGTAAGCAGGAGGTGATAAGCGAAAACGAGAAGATAGAAGCAAATAATTTAAACGAATATTATGCAAGCGATGGAAAAGCTACGAATACAAAGATGGGAATAGTATGGATAGCTCTAAGCATAATAGGAGTAGTAATAATATTATTTGCAATTAAAAAAAGGGATTAAGGGACGGTCCTAAAAATCCCGGTAAGTAAATTAAATTAAGTTAAGTGTGTGTAAAGCCAGTAGAATATATAATTTACTGGCTTTAATTAATAAACAAGTATATAAAAATTAAAAAAGAATATAATAAAATAAATAAGTAAAAACTAAAAGTTATTTTACTTAAACAAAATAAGTAGAAGAAAAATAAAAGCTGTTTTGCGTAAACAAAATAACTTGACAAACAATAGGAGCTATTTTATAATTAATATAGGTGATAAAAATGTTAAAAAGAGAGATATATTTATCAAAAATAAGAGGTTTTTACGATAGCGATTTAGTAAAAATTTTAGTAGGAATAAGAAGATGTGGAAAGTCTGTAATCTTAAGCCAAATTATGGAAGAACTAAAAGAAAGAAAAATAGATGATTCACATATTATATATATAAATTTTGAATTTATAGAAAACGAAGAGCTACAAGACTACAAAGTTCTTAATAAATATATAAAAGATAGAATTAAGGACGACAAAATATACTATGTCTTTTTAGATGAAGTTCAAAATGTAGACAAATTTGAATTAGTTGTAAATTCGTTAAGAGCATCATTAACAAATATAAGTATATTTATAACTGGCTCAAATAGCAAACTGTTATCTGAGGAAATTTCTACAGTTTTGTCTGGAAGATATGTATCATTTAATATAAACCCATTAAATTATAAAGAGTATGTAGAGATAACAAATAAGAATCCAAATGAAGAGAATACATTTTGGGACTTTGTACAATGGGGAGGCTTACCTAATAGAACTCAATTTACAGATGAAAACAATATAAAAGACTATTTACACAGTGTTTTTGATTCTATTATTCTAAGGGATGTAGTAAGTAGATTAGGACTAAAAGATATCGTACTTTTTAATTTGATATTACAATATATAGTAGATACAATTGGAAGAGAATTTTCAGCTAAAAATATAATAAATTTCTTAAAAAGTGAAGGTAGAGAAATTTCAACTATCACATTATATAATTATTTAGAAGCACTATGTAAAGCTTTAATAATAAAGAAAATATATCGATATGACATACACGGGAAAGCGATTTTAAAAACATTAAACAAATATTATGTAACAGATTTAGGAATTGCACAAATAAAAAATAATAACTTCGAGATAAATAAGCCTTTTGCACTAGAAAATGTAGTTTTTAATGAGTTAATTACGAGAGGGTATGAAGTATATATTGGTAAAACTAAAAAAGGAGAGATAGATTTTATAGCAACGAATACTAAAGAGAAATTATATTTTCAAATAGCATATTATTTAAGTGATGAGAAAGGTGTAGAAAGAGAATTTGGAGCCTTTAAAGATATAGAGGATAATTATACTAAATATGTTCTTTCTATGGATAAATGTGATTTTTCTAAAGATGGAATAATTCATAAGAATATTATAGAATGGTTATTAGAAAGATAGAACTTAAAAAATAAAATGTTATAAAAATGTAAATAATAGTGTGAAAAAATGCTGTGCGTAAAAGGTACAGTATTTTTTACATTAGGTTTAAAATTTAAGAATATTTACAATTTGAATTTTATTATATAAGATAGAATAAAGCAAAAAGAGAAAAAAATTAATATTTAGTAGAGTAATTGGCTAAATATTATGCCAAAAAGTGTTTAATAAAAATAGGTACTTTATTAGTAGTATTATAGAATTATCTAACGATGCAAGAAGATTCCGAATATTCCCATTTTAAAATTGTTCGGATTTTCGAGCTAAAGGTAAACAGTAAAAAGCGAGGGTAAAGAAATGCGAAACGAAGCGAACCGTGTAAGCCTTGGCGCTGTACACACACACACACACACACACAAGTACGTTTAGAAAAATAAAAAGGGTAGCAAACGAGGCTACTCTATTTGGCGTGAAAAACAGGTTATGTGTAGTACTATATTTAGGAAAAAATGTAGTGCTAGAAATAGCCTGTTTTTCTTGTTGTAAAAAATTAAATATAATGCGAAGATTTTACACCAACTTAAAAGTTACTAACCAATATAAAGAAGCAAAAGTAGGAGGTGTAGAATAATGAACGTATTAAAGAAAGAAGCAAGAAAAGTAAATAATAAAAAGTCTAAAAAATTGAATATACTAAAAACTCCAAAATTTTTAGTAATAGCATTAGTATTAATAGTAATATTAATAGGACTAATATATTTTGTATTTCTAAAATATAGCCCAGTTATGAATTTTAAATACGAAGGTTATGCAATAAGTGGAAAAGAGATAACAGAAAACTTGTTGAAGGCTTCAGAAGGTACTCAAAATGGTAGTGCAACTAGTAAAAACATAGAACTAACAAAAATAGAAGAACAAGGAACAATATTTAAAAAACTAAACGATTACTTTGTAGGAAGCAAAGAAAAAACAGAGATAAACCTAGATTATCCAATATATATAAATAACAATAGTGCGATATATAATTTATCAGAAGGAAACACACTAATTAGCAAAGATTTCGAGCAAATTGCAAGCTATCCAAATCTAAGCATAAGCGAAGGAAAAATATATGATGGAAATAATTTAGAAAGAGCAGATGCAAAGGAATATATCTTTATAAAAACAGCAGATGAAATATATATAAATTTATATGAGATAAAAATTAAGACAACAGTAAACGAATACACAATCCCAGTAAATAGTATAATAGCTTTTGCCGAAAACGCGATTAGATATTATACAGTAAAAAACAATGTATTAATATTTAATGAACTAAACGACGTGGATAGAAACACACAGATACAAATGGTGGAAAACAGTTATACATATGAGGAGTTATTAACAAATTTAAAAATTTTACAACCAGAAAATCAGAATACAGAAAATAACGAAGAAGAAAACATTATAAAAGAAAATCCTACTACCTCAGGTACAGAAGAGCAACAAGAAAATAAAGTGCAAGCAGATTTATCAGAAACAAATGAAAATAATGAACAAGAACCACAAAACGGATATATTAAACCAGAGGTAACAGTAGAAAACTTTACAGCAGAAGTATATACGGCAAATAGTACATTAACAATAAAAGATCCGAAAGGAAGAATAGTAGAAGCACCAACATTCGAAATATACAAAGATAATAAAATATATTTAAGAAGAAGCTATACAAATTCAGGAAATATAACAATAACAGGATTGGTACCAGAAACAGAATATAAAATAGTAGGAAAATTTGTATATTTAAATGAGAACGTACAAAAAGTAGAAAATACATTTTATGAAGGAAATTTTGCAACAAAAGGATATGAAGAATTAGGAAGTATAGATTTAAGCAAAGAGAATGGAGAAATATATAGTAATAAAATAGAGTTAACAAAAGTAAAAATAACATCAGACTTAAATGCAGAAGTAATAAAAGGAATAAATCAAATAGAGCTAGAGACAGGAGAAATAAGAACAGTATTAAAAAATAATCAAGTAAACTCATTGCTAAGAGGAGAAGAAATAACAATAGAAAGCTCAGAAGGGCTAAAATCGGATAGCACAATAAAATATACATTGAGATTCTACGATAAAAATGGAATAGAACTAAAAGTAAATAACAATGAAGGAGAAACAAGAACATCAAAAGAAGCACCAACAGCAAGAGTGAGTATAAAAGAACAGGACATAGTAAGTGTAACATTAAAATTAAATTTAATAAATAAAGATAATGTAGAATTAGAAAACTATAAATATGTAGTTATGAGACCAAATGGAGAAGTAGTAAAAGAAGAAAAATTAGCAGAAAACGAGAAAGAAATAGTATTAAATGATTTAGATCAGAACCAGTACTACAAAATAGGAATATATGCAGATTATGATTTAAATGACAATAAAGGAAAGCAAGAACAAGTAGAAATAGGAAATTTAGTATTTGCAACCCAACCAATCTCAACACTAGGTTCGCTAGAACTAACAGTAGAAAATAAAGAACTAACAAGTACAATGAGTACGATTACATATAAAATAAATGAAGAAAGAACAGATAAAAGATTAATACAAATATTAAATGAATTAACTATAAATATAGTAGAACAGCCAGCAAACAACGAGGACGATACAAACGATAAAATAACAGCAAATAACAAAGAAACAAAAGAAGGCGAAGTAGTATATACAGATACACTAACAGGCGAAGAAATAGAAAGACTACAACAAAACGAAATAAAAGAAATAAAATACGAAAACTTAAAGTCAAATACAAAATATATGATAGAAATAACGGGAAAAGTACAACTAGGAAATACACAAGAAGAAATACCAATAACATACAGCTATAAAGAATTTACAACATTAAAAATACCAGCAAAAGTAGAGATAAAGAATCAATTTGTAACAGGAAACTTAATAGATTTTGATGTAAGAATAGAAGACATAAATAATTCAGTATTAAACAATAAAGTTAGAATGGAATTAAGAAATAGTAGTAACGACTTAATAGACTTACAAGAACTAACAACAAATGAAGATTTTATTAGAAAAACATATGAAAAGTTAGAAGAGAACCAAACATATAAATTAAGCTTTTATGCAGACCAATATAATGAAGGAAGCACAGATGCTACATATAAAGTGAATTATTTAATCAAAGAGATAGAAATAGTAACAGAGCCTAATATTTTAGGAGATTTAAAACTGGTTAGTATGGAGAAACAAGGAACAGGGAAAAACTTAATAGATGTAGAGTCAAGAAATAACTGGTGGAGTAATCTCTTTAATACAGGTGCATATTATGGAAAAGAATATATAGAAAGTGAGCAAGTATTAAAATTATATGCGGGAAAGAACAATACTACTCAATATTATACATATGACTTAACAAATTATATAGGACAAAATGTCACAATTTCTTTTAAGGCAAAAATAGAAGGAGATATGAAAGAAGTTCTGCTATTAAGGTCTAAGACTACTAAAGCAATAAACATAACTGATAAATTAAATAAAGATACATATGTAGAGTTACAAGAGACAATTCAAATAGATGATACAGGATATATAGGTTTTAGAGTTAGTTCTAGCGAAAATGATGCATACTTATTATTAAAAGATTTACAAATTGAGTTAGGAAATCAAAAAACAGAATACGAAGAATTTAAATATTTTCAAAAGGTACAAATAAATACTCAAATAGAAAATAAGCAAGAAGAACTAGTAACAGATAAATATTATATAAGAACATACCAAAACAATGAGTTAGTAAATGAAGAAGAATATGAAAACTTGCCTGATAGTACAACAGGAATTACATTAAACAATTTAGACATGGAATTAGAAAATAATACAAATTATAAATTAGAATTATTAATAAAAGTACATAACAGAGAATATATATTATCTACGCAAGAAATAAATAGTAATGACAAAGAATTAAAAGGTATTGGTACAATAGATGAATTTTATAATATTCAACCTGATGGAAATTACATAATAACAAATGATCTTGTAGCCGAAAGCAAGGTAACTTCTGGAAATATTTATTTTAATACGCATATAGACTTTGATGGACATACATTTACAGTGGATTTATCTAAAGTTTCACATGCAATAAATTATATAGGAAATAGTGGACTTATAGAAAATTTAGTATTAGATATTAGTTATTCGAACTCAGCAATTGCATGGATATTCGGTCTTTGTAATACAAATTATGGAACAATTAGAAATATCATTGTAAATATTAAAGAAACATATAAAGTTGAGAATGCTGATATTGGACCATTAGGTCAACAAAATTACGGAACATTAGAGAATTTTGTAATTAATATGCAGGAACCGTTATATATTAGTTCTGGTAATCTTGGAGGAACATTTATCTGGAATTATGGAACAATAAAAAACGGATATATTTATGGCGAAAATATACAAATACTAAATTCTATTAATAATGTTCAAGTTGGTTGTATTACTCAATGTAATATAACAGATGGCAAAATAGAGAACGTATATAGCTTAATGACTACAGAAGTTGAAACTGGAGACGATACTTATTCTATTGGAAATATAGTAGAAAAAAATAATGAATATTCTAGTATTAAGAATGTATATACTACAAATATAAGTAGTAACATTAAAAATGGACCTAATGTACCAAATGGTTCTGGAACAGTGGAAAATTCATATTATTTTTCAGATAAAGTTTTTACTAATTCTTCAGATAAAAACACGACCAAATTGGCATTAAAAGATGTGGATTTTCAGAATAAAATTTTAAACTCAGAAAATGCATTTAATGTAGATAATTTAATAGAACAAGGGTATTATCCACAATTAAATATGCCAACTTGCATGCCAGCACAGGAATATATAAATTTACCAGAAATAGAAGACGCAGATTTGGTAGATGTAATTTCTTCTGAAGTGCTAGAGCAAAATTCAGATAGTGCCAAAGTAAAATTTAATATTAATAACCCATCAGGAGAAACAATAACAAATATAGAAATAGAAAACTTAAAATGCGAAATAATATCTCAGGAATATAAATCTGGAAAAACAGAAGTAATAGCTAACTTAAAAGAACCAATTATATATGTTTCAAATTATGATATTTTAAGTATTACAAGTAAAGGGGCATTTAATGAATATAAAAGAGAATTTGAGTCAGGGGAAAGAACAATAGATGTAGATTTATATAGAAAGATATATACAATAGATGATTGGAAGGAGATAAGTAAATATCCTACAGAAAATTATATATTGGAAAATGATTTAGATTTTAGAAATGCTACGAATTTCGTAATAACAGAATATAAAGGAATATTAAATGGAAATGGACATACAATAAAAAACATTAATTTATCTGGAAACAATGCAGGAGGATTAATTACAACTTTAACTGGAAAAATACAAAATTTATTTGTAGAAAATTTTATAAATGAGAATAACACAGATAGAAGAGAACAAGGTCTAGTTAGAATGCTTTCTAGAGGAGCTGTATTAGATAATGTTCATATGAAAAATGCAAATTTTATAAAAGTATCAAGTATTAGTGGAACACCAGTAACAGGTTATATAGGAATTTTAGTTGGGCAATCAACAGGTGGAAGAATAATGAATTCTTCGGCAACGGACTCTAAAATAACTGCAAATGGTCAATTAGATACTATTTATGCAGGAGGATTAGTAGGAAATGGATCATATGTGGAAATAAATAATAGCTATACAAATAATGTTGATATAATGATAAATGATGCTATAGAAACAGCCATTGGTGGAATAATAGGAAACGAAAATAATACAGGGAATGTAAGTAATTGTTATACATATGGAAGTATAAAATCAGATAATTCAAATTTAGGTGGAATTGCAGGAAAAACAAAGGGAAATATTAAGAATAATTTTAGTTTTGTAAATATATCTAGTAGTTCTGATAACATTGGAGGAATCGTTGGAAATAATTCTACAGGAAATAATTATTATGTAGAAAAAAATTTGGCAATTGGGAATTTATATAGCTCATCAAGTTCTGAAAATATCGGAAATATATCTGGAAATATAAACGAACAAACTGAAAACTATATATATGAAGGCCAGTTAATTAATGGATATAAAAATAATTCTGGAGGAAGAACTCTTACATTTGATGAATTAACAAAGGAAAATACATATTTAAATTACTTAGAAATGAAAAACTTGAATTTTGAAAAGACAAAAGATGGAATTTTGCCAAAACTATATAATTCTACTACAAATGAATTATTACCAAATCAAGAAGATATTAATTTAAAAAGTGATAATAAGTTTAATATAAATAATATAGAACTAGAAAAAATTAATAATGATACAGTAAATATAAGACTAGAAATAGAAAACTTAAATGAAGCTCAAATAACAGATATAAACATAGAGGATATGGAAACAAAGATAAATAGAAATATAACATCTCAAAAAATTACGTATATAGAAATAACAGGTAAACCTCAAAAATATTATGATAGCTATAGACTATCTAAAATAATATATTTAGACAATGATAAAGAACAAGAAGAAAATATCGATATGAAGATAAATGTGCAATTCTATAAAGAAATATATACTTTTGAAGATTGGCAAAACATAGATGAAAAAGCGATACAAAATTATAGAATTATGAGTGATATGGATTTTTTAGGAAAAACAAATATTAAAAATAAAATAAATGTATCAAGATTTGATGGGAATAACCATGTATTAAAAAATATTAATTTGGAACTAGATAATAATTGTGCACTTATAAATTTTGTACAGAATGAGATAAAAGATATTACGTTTGAAAATGTAGAAATAAACTCACAAAATGCTACAAATAATGTAGGAATTATTTTAAGAAATAGCGGAAATATTAAAAATATTACTTTTAAAGATATAACCATTAATACACCAAAAGCTTCTTATGTAGCACCTATTTCTAGAAATAAGAGCATGGCTATAGAAAATATAAATCTAAATAATATAGAAATAGTAGGAAAAAGCTATATAGGAGGATTAGTAGGGCGTACGATTTCAGGTAATTTTACTGGTATAGTAGCGGAGGATATTAATGTAAATTGCGAATTCTATGCTGGAGGAATATTTGGATATATGATATCTCAAGAAAATTCAGAAATAAAAGATATAACTATTAATAATTCCAATATAATTGGAACTTCAAACAGAGTGGGTGGAATAGTTGGAGCAATAGATAATGGCACAGAAAAAATTATTTGGTTTTCTAATATTAATATGGAAGGTAACACTATTAGTGGTAAGGAATATGTAGGAGGTGTTGCGGGATATTTAGGTTATTGTAGACATATAATTTCTAAAAACACTAATGTTAATGGAACAAATTACGTAGGAGGAATAGCAGGGCAAGCTTGTACAGCATATGATTTAGAAGTTACAAATTTAAACTTGCAAAGTACTGGAAATTATGCAGGAGGACTTTTTGGAGCTACATATGGCCTTGGAAAAGTTAATAATGCTTATGTAAGTGACTCTAAAATAATTTCAACAGGGGATTATGTTGGAGGAATTAATGGTCGTAATAATAGAGTGTTAGAAGATGTATATATAGAAAATAGTGATATAACTGGAAGAAACAATGTAGGAGGAATAGCAGGAATTAATAATTTTGACATAAGTAGGGTATATGTATATAACTGTAAAATAGTAGGAACCAATAATATAGGTGGAATAATTGGAGAAACAACAAGAAATTCAATTAGTTATCTATATAATAATGCAACAATAAAAGGAAATAGTAATATTGGAGGTATAGTAGGATATTTCCCTAATACAGGAGTAACAGCTGCTAATAATGCTACATATATTAGCTATTGTTATGTAAGTGCAAATATAAGTGGAAATAATAATATAGGTGGTCTATTTGGAAAAATAGATGTTGAACTATATAATCCTGCAAATTATTTTAGAAGGAATTATTTTGAACTGTATATTACAACAGAAGATGAAAGTACTTCTTCACCAGGAGTAGGTAGTAGAAAAATAGAAAATGCTAATCTGCCCAATACATACATTTATAAATATGGAACAATAAATGGTAAAAATATAGATATAAATAGTAATTATTTTACGGAAGACAAATACTTAGTGGAAGAAGATCTTAAAAATAAAACAACTTATACTTCAAAATTATGGTGGAGTGCTAGTTATTGGAATTTTGATAGCCTACCAAATAATAAATATCCATTATTAAGTAATACAAGTTATTTATTAAATCAAAAAGGAATAGATATTCCAAAAGATGAAGAGCATATAGTAGATAATATTTTAAGCAATAATACTAATGTAGATGCTCTTGAAAATAATAACGAAGAACCAGAACAAATCTTTAAATATAATAACAAAACAATAGAAACATACAGTACATATTCTGTAATAAGTTCTTTAGATGGAGGTAAAGCAACAAGAAATGCTAAATTGTATGTAAAAGATAATAACTTATATGCAATACCAAGTGTCTTAAGTAGTTCAGAAGATAGTAATGAAAGTATAACACTAGTGGCAAACAATTTAATAATTGATAGCTATAATGGAAAAGAATACGAAACAGTGTTAGGTTCAGATGGAAAACTACATGACTTAAAAGAGCCAATAGAATATCCAGAAGATTTTGTGAACTTAGATATTAAGAGCATAGGAAACAATTTGAATAATGATTCACACGAGGTAGAAGTAACATACAAAAATGGAGATAAAATAAAATTTAATTATCAAACAGGAGAAGTAATTTTTATTTCTTCGGATGAGGATAGTATTGATGAAGAAAAAGTAGGATTATTCGATTATTTAAAAGAAAAACTATCTGAAATAGGAAATGTAACTTCTGGAGTGTCACAAGAAATATTGAGTAAATATGAAGAGAGTAAAGAATTACAAACAAAATTAGAAGAAACACCAATAGAAGAGGCAATAGAAAAACAGAATTTAAGTGATTTTGAGCAAGGTGAAAATATTGCAAATAATTCTGTGAATACAGAAGGCGTCATAGTCACAGAAGTACATAAAGAAAATATCACAACTACCGAAGCAAATACAGCACAGGGAATAAATAACAATGCAACTAATAACTCTTTAAAAGAAACAAAATATATAAGTGTATATGATGAAGAAATAGACGATTACCGAATATACAATGGGGAAGAGTTATTAGATACGACGAAAGAGGAGGTGGTAAGTGAGAACGAAAAAATAGAAGCAAATAATTTAAGCGAATATTATGCGAGCGAAGGAGAAACTAGAAATACGAAAATGGGAATAGTATGGATAGTGATAAGCATAATAGGAGTAGGAATAATATTATTTGTATTAGGAAAGAAAATAGGGATAAAGGGACGTTGCTAAAATCCCTGCTAAAAAGAAATGCTTTGGCTAGGTAAAAGTGTGTGTACCTAGGAGCATAAGAATAAGTAATAAAACTGATTTTAATAAAGTTACTTAGAAAATATTGAATTAAAAATAGACGAAAAAATACCTAATTAAAAAAGACAAATTTGAATAATAAAAAATTAATAAGTGTGTGTAGAAAAAACAGTAGGTATAGTAATATATACTTACTGTTTTTTTGTTTGCACTTTAGCTCGAAAAAACACTTCATTCGGATTCATAGGTAGTTAGGTTTTTATGAGCTCCAGCTAAATTGAGAAAATTTATTGCAAATAATATTAATAATATAAAGTAGCAATAATAAAAATAAAGTCGAAAAAGAACGATGAAAAAAGGTTGAATAGAAGTTAAATATTTAGTAAAATAAATGAAGAAGCATACGAAAAAAATAACAAAGTAATAGGAATAAATATATTAATGTTTAATATATTCAACTGGAAAAAGTTTCACTCGAAAGGACTGTTGAAAGAAAATGAATTAAACGAAGTAATGACAGATAAGTTAGAGTTACATTTTTTAGAACTACCAAAGCTAATAGAAAATAAAAAAGAAGAAAATAAAAGGTTAAGGCAATGGTTAGAATTTATATGTAATAAGAGAAAGGGGGAGATAGAAATGGCAGTAAGAGAAAACGAGAAGATAGCAAAAGCTAGCCAAGAATGGGAATACTTAAGAGGAGATGAAGCAGTAAAAAGAATGGCTTTCTTAAGAGAGAAATGGGAAAGAGATTGGAATAGTGGTATGCATTCTGCAGAAGAAGAAGGCATAGAAAAAGGAATGAAAAAAGGAATAAAAAAAGGAATAAAAGAAGGAGAAAAGAGAGGTAAAAAATTAAAAACAGAAGAAATTGCGATGAAGATGCTAAGAAAAGGAATTGAAGGAGCAACGATAGAAGAAGTAACAAATTTAACTTTAGAAGAAATAGAAAAAATAAAAGAAAAGATAAGAAATAAAAATTAATTACAAGCTAACAAACAAAATGATAAACAACTTTGTTGTACGATACAACAACATTATTTTGAACAAAGATCTAACAAACCAAAGTATAAAAGCAAAATGTTATAAAAATGTAAATAACTATATGTAAAAAGACTGTGCGTAAAGGCTACAGTCTTTTTTACATTTTAGAAAGCTTTACAAAATAAACGAGAGAATCTAATATATAATAAAAGGTTCATAAAAGAACACACACAACACACACTTAATTTAATAATAGTACAGAGCAGTAGCACACACACTACTACTCTATCTGTTATTGTTAAAAAACAAATAGCAGGAGGAAAAAAGAAAATGGCCAAATTTGTCTTTAAAAGAAAAGGAAATATGACCATTAATAAACCTATGTACTTCGCCATAGGTTTATTAGTGGTGCTTTTCATTATATGGATAACATACTATATATTTTTAAGATATAGTCCAATAATGAATTTTAAATATGAGGGTTATGCAATAAGAGGAAAGAATATAACAGAAAATTTGCTTGGAACTGCCCAATCTGAAAAGGATAAAAATATAGACTTAGCGAAAATAGAAGAACAAGGGATGATATTTAAAAAGCTAGGTACATATTTTGTAGGAAATAAAGAAAAAACAGAAATAAATTTAAATTATCCAATATACATAAATAACAAAAATACAATATATAACTTAAACCAAGATATAACATTAATAAGTAAGAATTTTGAAAAATTAGCAGGATACCCAAATATAAGCATAACAAACGGAAAAGTATATAATGGAAATAACTTAGAAAGAACAGATGGAAAAGAATATATATTTGCGAAAACTAGTGAAGAAATATATATAAATTTAAAAGAAATAAAAATAAACACAACAGCAAATGAATATTTATTGCCAGTAAATAGCTTAATAGCTCTTGAAAAGAATGCAATAAAATACTATAAAGTACAAAATGATATTTTAGTATTTGGTGAAATAAAGGATATAGATTACAATTCACAAGTAATAATAAAAAATATTGAAAATAACGATTTAGATACAAATGCGCAAAATATTCAAGATGAACAAAACGTAAGCAACAAATATAGTTATGAAGAGTTATTAACACGTTTAGGAATAATAAGAAACGATGTAGAAAAAGAAGAAATACAAAAGGAAGATTTAACAAACGATAATGGGCAAAAAGAAGAAAATTCCATAACACAAGAAAACGAAACAGCTTCAAACGACCAAGAAAATCAAGAGCAAGAACAAGGTCAACAACAAGCAGAAGAGCAAATAAATGCAAAATATATAAAACCAGAAGTAACAGTAGAAGACTTTAAAGCAGAAGTATATACAGCAAAAAGTAATTTACATATAAAAGATCCAGCAGGAAGAATAGTAGAAGCACCAACATTCGAAATATATAAGAAAGGGAAGATATATTTAAGAAGAACATATACAAATTCTGGAGACATAATAGTTGCAGGTTTAGAGCCAAAAACAGAATACGAAATAATAGGAAAATACATATACAAAAACGAAGAAAATAAAAAAATAGAAAATACATTTTACCAAGGAAAAATAACTACAAAAGGATATGAAGCTCTAGGTGTAATAGAATTAAGCAAAGAAAATGGAGAAATATATAATAATAAGATTCAAATAAAGAATGTAAAAATAACATCAAGCTTACAAGAAGAAGCATTAAAAGGAATAAATAAAGTAGTAATAGTAGCAAATGGAATAAAAACGACACTAAAAAATGATAAAGCCAATATGTTATTGCAAGGAAAAGAAATAACAGTAGAGACATCAGAAGGATTGCCATCAAAAAGCAAAATAGACTATGAAATAAAATTTTTTGATAAAAATGAAGTAGAGCTAAAAGTAGAAAATAACAAAGGAACAACGAGAACATCAAAACAAGAGCCAACAGCAAGAATAACAGTAAAAGAGCAGGACATTGTAAGTGTAACTTTAGATTTAAAACTAAACAATAAAGACAGTGTAGATTTAGAAAACTATAAATATATAGTAACAAGAGCAAATGGAACAATAGCAAAAGAAGAAAAATTAGCAAAGAATGAAAAAAAGATATATTTAAATGATTTAGATTCTAACCAATATTACGAAATAAAAATATATGCAGATTATAACTTGGATGATGAAAAGGGAAATAGAAAAAATAATGAAATAGGAAAATTAGTATTTGCAACAAAACCATTATCGACATTAGGTTCTGTAGAAATGCAAGTAGAAGCTAAAAACATAAGTACAACGAAGGTAAAACTAACATATAAAATAGATGAAGAAAGAACAGATAAAAGGTTAATACAAATATTAAATGAAATAAAAATAGAAATAGTAGAAAAAGATGGAGAAGTGGCAAAAACAGATACATTAATAGGAGAAGAAATAGAAAAACTACAACAAGGAGAAGCAAAAGAAATAAATTATGAAACACTAAAATCTAATACAAAATACGAAATACGCATAACAAGTAAAGTAAAACAAGGAAATAAACCAGAAGAGATACCAGTAACATATAATTATAAAGAATTTACAACACTAAGAAGTACAGCAAAAGTAGAAATGCAAAATAAATTTGTAACAGGAGAAATGATAGATTTTGATGTACGAATAGAAGACAAAGATAATGCAATATTAAATAATAAAATAAGAATGGAATTAAGAGATGAAAAAGGAAATTTAATAGAGCTAACAGAAGTAGAAACAAATAAAGAATATATAAGAAAAACATATAACAAACTAGAGGAAAACAAAACATATACATTAAAATTTTATGCAGACCAATATAATGAAGGAAGCACAGATGAAACATACAAAGTAAATTACTTAATATATGAGCTAGAAATAGTAACAGAGCCAGGAATAAGTGGAATTATAGGGCTAAAAAGTATGTTAAGGAAAACAACTGGAAAAAACTTAGTAGATGTAGAATCTAAAGTAAAGTGGTATAGTAAGATTGTAGGGGAAAGTAAGACATATGGAAAAATATATAATAGGGAAACAAATATATTAAAATTAGAAGCTCCAAGTAATACTAATGTTGCAAGAGCGTATTGCTATAATTTAAAAGAATATATAGGTGAAGAAATTACAATATCATTTAAGGTAAAAGCAGATGAAGGAGTAAGAAGGATTGGTATTAATAACAGTGTTAATGAAGGAGCTAATGTTACAGATATAAAGAACTGGAATACTGAAGAATATATCAATTATGAACAAACTCTAATAGTAAATAATACTGGATATGTAGGTATATATATATTAAGAGATAGTATTAATTATGATAAAAAAATATATGTAGATATACAAGACTTACAGATAGAATTGGGTAACAAAAAGACAGAATATGAAAAATACAAATATGTAATGCAAGGTAATGTAATATTTAATTTAGAAGACAAAAGAAACGAAATTGTAAGCAATGAATATTATATAAAATTATATGAAGATGAAAGAGAAATAGAAAA
>OHPX01000420.1_pt1 | contig 24011 bp, 32 predicted proteins | sample 1577801 | NCBI WGS metagenome assembly OHPX01 (sample SAMEA3879584, study PRJEB24766) | human gut metagenome | biome: human-associated habitat; feature: feces | place: USA | collected 1985/1987 | reverse complement strand
GGGTTACTAATAGTTGGTCGCACATTATGCACACTATTTTTAAAAGTGTAGCAAAGGTAAGAACATAAAAAAAAGCACTAATATATTGAATATCAGTGCTAAATATTTGTTCTTAATTATCCTTTGCGGTGCGTACGGGACTCGAATATAATTTCTAACACCCTATACACCAATATCTTAATCAATCAAAAATTTCAAAGTCCAACGTTTAATCCAACGTGAAAAGTTCGCTGTTCTGCTTAGCTTTAATAGGCTTAATTGGAACGTTGCAAATATAGTGCTTTATTGGGTAATACACAAACTACCAGCGAACTAAATTATTATAGATTGCTCAAAATAAAAAACTCTACTATATGAGAAAATTAAAGGATTTCTCACGACCCTTGACCAAACGAAGGCAATCACATTTCTTTGAGGGCATATAGCATCTGTTTTTCACACTTACATTTTATTGCGTTTTAAATTTCGCTTACTCCTTTTATTTTTCTGATAAGCTTTCAAATTCATTAAATGTGATGGAAGTTTGTCAAGTAGATAATAACAATCAGTACTTTTATTCACAATATTCTCAAACTCAGAAGGGGACAGTTTTGATTTTAGTCCAAGTTTATAAGAACCTTTCAAAGATATATTCACATCTAAATGATTAAGTGGATGCAAAGCACCATTACAACTTTTGGGGTCATAATCATATCTCAAATAGCAAGGTTCATGTGCCCAAAAGTATTCCAACAATTTGTAAGCTTCAACATTCAAAAAGGCATCTTCTTCATCTTTCGATTCATACACATCTATAATAGAATCACATTTTACATCGTCAAGTATGGAAATCGCATTTGAAATGAGTTCCCAAGTACAATTAATACCAGAAGTTGTATAAACAGAATTCACTTGTTTTGTATACATATCAACTTCTACCTGACATGGATATTCAAAAGAGTAAAACTTGTCTACAGAAAGGTAAACAAAAATTCTACTTTGCTTATCAATTTGTAATTTCAAATATGCTTGTGAAGATAAAGAAATCTCATTTATATTTATAGAGTCATTATTAGAGAGAATTTTTTTAGTGATTTCAAGCAATACTCTTGTATAATCCTTATGTTGTTTTAATGTTTGTGAAAATTTTCTATTTTCATAAGACGCTATTTTACGCAAAATTACCTTCATCTTCAATAGTATTTAGAAATACTTGTATTAACTCTTTCAATTGAGCATTATTATTTTTCATAGGAATGCCTGCTAACGATTTTCTGATAGTCTCTTTAATCTTCGGATTTGTGATATTCAATTCCTCAAACACATTGCTAATTCTATCCTCCAACGACAATGCTTGTTTTCCTCCTTTTATCCAAGCTTTTATATCTATTTGTTCTTTGGGTGTAGGTTCGGTTACTACTATTTTTTTTTCTTTCATAATACGTTGTCCACCCTCATACATTTCAGGGGTAAATCCATTATCATTACCTTTAGGCAACACCAAATATGAACGAATAAACGAACGGGTTAACATTGTATACATCGTGTTACGATAGCTTTTTTCTCTAAGAATTTTTTTTGTTATACAAATTACAAAAGGGTATTCCAAGCCTTTTATATTATTTTTATTACTTATCAGTATCTTTCCTTTTTCGGTTTTCTTAGATTCGTATGCAATATTACATTCAATACCCAATTCCAATCCTATAGCTCGTTCTATATCGTCAGCAGATTGGTAAATATATTTATCAGTATCCAAGAATATAATAGCTATATCATCTGGTCTAGTTGTTGGAAATTCATCATATATTCTTTTTATAAGGCTTATTGTTCCCTGCACTATATATTGTATGCCTATAATTTTCAAACTATCAAAATCTGGATCAACATCCTCAAATCTTCTTAGCGGTTCACGTGTTAATGTATATTGCTTTCCTTCAATTTTTACGTTGTAGCCACATTGTTCCCATTGTTCTTTGTCAAGCCACCACAACTTTTCTTTCTCAAAAAGTCCCATTCCTAAAGCCTGTGCAAACATCAAAGTCTTTGGGTCCGTACGATAACATTTGCTCAACAGAAAATTGGGAGGAACAGTCTCTTTTTTCTTTTCTTCAAAAATCGATTGGAATATATCACCAGCAATAAAACATTTCTTCTCTGTCACTAATTCACAAAGTTTGAAGAATGATTCTTTAAAATCTTGACTTTCATCAATAAATATATAGGTAAAAGCATACCCATAAACTTCAATTTTACTCCTAACCTGTTCAATGGCTTTTTGACAAGCCACATCAAAAGAACCGCATTCTCTCAAACTATAAAAACTTATTTCATAGAAACTACAAATATATCTATAAATACCCGAATACTCATTTCCATAATTTCCCCATGCACTAACACATAGCAACCTACTCCAATCTATTTGTTGTTCCACCTTCATAAAGTTAAAGAACTCGGGAATTCTTTCTTTTAACTTTCTAGATAGAATTTTATTAAAACAAGTAAATCCAAAAACAGCATCCTCATTTTTTACATATAAATCTTTTAGTTTATGCATTAATAATTCAGTTTTTCCTGTACCGGATAAACCTTGTATAGTAATTCTTTGACCTTCTGCTTCCAGTTCCTCATAAATAAAACGGGTCTGCTGACCGTCAAACAACTGAATCTTATGTTTGACTTTGTCCAAAAGATTGTCTGGTTCCTCCGTAGTAATATTCTTTACATCATTGATACTACCAATAAAAAGCGACACTAGCAAATCCAATGTTCTGAAATCATCAGCATCATTTATGGCAATATCCTCACAAAACCATGTTCGGACATCCTTAATGTCTTTTACCGAGTAACTACTTGTTAACTTATCTCGCCATTTTCTTGGACGTCCTATTTTTTCCTTATATCCATACTTATCGCTAATAGAACCAATGTCTTCTATTATGTCTTCACACAAATCTTTGAAATCATCATTCATTTTACGGGTTGTGACAAAGGCTATCTTTCTTTTAGAAGACAATACTATCATCAACGAATCATCATTATATTGATATTTACTATCTACAAGTGGACTAGACAATACATATATCTGCTGTTTGATAGATTCTGCAATGGTTTGCACCTCTTCCAAAAAATCTTTGTTCTTAGAAGATGGTACTATGTTACTATAGAAATAATTACTATTCATAATTTATCAATATTTTCAGTTTTTGTCAAATGAAGTTCCGAGAAAGTTTTAAGATACCCAAAAATTAGCTTAATTCATTCACTCATTAAAGTAGCAACCTACTATTAAGCTAGTTATCTACTACAATAGGCTTCTGCATGTTGCACAACCTTCAAAGAACTCTTCAAGTACAAAATTATAAATAAAACGGGAGATTGAGGATAAGATCTCTTTGTTTTTTTGTCTTGATATAAGGCTTTTCCGTAAAAGTGATTACATACCGTCGGTACACCATTTCCCAAATGTGTACCGATTATCGACATAAACGTAGAAAAGGGCTTTGCCTCATGCCTAAACAATAAGTTTAGACTGATGAAGCAAGGCCCATTTCTTTTGGGCTTATGCCACAGAGGTGCTTTTACAGATTTTTTGTAGATTTTTCTTTTAGCCAATCCTTTGAGCCGGAAGCGGAAAGTTGTATGTGACCGCTCGCCCATGAATGGCACAAGCCGTCACCCACGGAAGGCAAACCGGGAAGAATGCCCATACCTTCCCGCCTGAAAGTATTCAGCCGCTCAGATATGGACATACATCCCTTGTACGGTTTGCCATTCCACGTTTTCAGACAAGTCCCTTTTTCTTCTCATACAGATTTTAGGAGATTTTCTCAAATCTGTCTCCACCTTTGTTTACCTCCATTTTTACGTCTTTCAGTGAGCCGCATCAGTCAGTCATTTCCGTTCTGGGCGCAAAGGTAATTCCGGGATTGGACGGAAATGCAAGGTCAAGCCTCCTGTTTTCAGCAAAAATCTCCAGCCCTTCGGGTAGTATTTTTCCCGAAAAACCTTGCATTTCCTAATCCCTACCTTTTTAAGCACCCGAAACGAAAACGACCGATGCGACAGAAAGACGCATTAAAAAAAATGTCGGATAAACAAGAGGCAGATAAATAGATTGAAACTCAACTCCCTCAGCTCTTGAATCCGCATTAAAAATTTAAAAACACCGAAAATATGAGAACAATGGCTTTGAACTTCAGACAGATGGCACGATTGGCAGGGCTGGCGGTATGTACCTTGTCCGTGCGTGGTATCCTTTGGGTGGCAGGCATCCTTTGGAGCATTATCAGAGATATAGTAAACGGAGTATACCGAATGGTGATTGGCGTAACCGTGTTTATCCTTTCCGTTATCGCCTTCTTCGGCTTCATCCTTTGGTTATTCACCCTTTAATCCTTACAGACATGGCAAAGAGAAGTGGCAAGACGGCAGCACAGCAGTGCAAGTTCTACGAGGTGGATAACATCTTCGAGTACATGGTGGAGACATATATCAACGGCAATTTCTCCGTTTTCCGTGAACTTTACCACGAACTGAACAAGGAAACACGGAAAGACTTCATAGACTTCCTTCTCAGCGAGGTAGCACCTACTTATTGGAGAGAGATATTGAAACAGACAATCTGAAAACGACAGCAGTATGAACAAGACAACGGAAAAGATACCCACATGGAGTCTGTGTTACCTCATAAACGGTGACGCAACAGGTCTGACAGAAGATGAAATCAATATGATAGACCAATGGACAAGCGATTGGCAGGTGCAGATTGTTTCACCCTTCACGGACGAGGAAGGCAATGCGCATCCCTATTTCTCACACTATCCGCTTTTCGGACTTCCCTCCGAAGTGGAGGACTGCGACATACTTTATTTAAACGACAACCCCTCTAAAATTTGACGACATGAAAGGAACAGACCATTTCAAGAGAACGATACAGATGTTTTTGGAGCAGCGTGCAGCGGAAGATGCACTCTTTGCCAAGAACTACTGCAACCCTGCCAAGAACATGGACGATTGTGTAACCTACATTCTGAACTATGTGCAGAAAAGCGGCTGCAACGGCTTTTCAGACGGTGAGATATACGGTCAAGCCGTCCACTATTATCCCAAGTAGATAGAAATCCAAAGTCTCCTTATTAGTATCACTGACGATCAATAGATTATAAAGGATACTTTGTAGAACAACTTTGGATAATATTTATCGATCAAGGTCTGCATAAGTATCCCAAACAGGAGGTCAACAATACCCGTTAAAGATATATCGAGAAGGAATATGAAGTATGGAGAAAAAAGATTGATTAAATGCTTTATACTTGATGAAGATTTACTATATTTGTCGTATAACATATATTAATACTCATAAAAATATTATGCTTAAAATATTCAACATATTATTTATAGGAATTTCTTTCATCTTATTATTAATGTCTGCCATTGCATTAATTTCTGTACACTTGGCTTTATTTGAAAAATCTTTTTCTTTCACTCCTGATGGTTTGAATTTATATTTGGGAGCATTAGGACAACACAGCAGTTTATTTGCTGGAACAATTACAGTTGTAGTTGCATATTTTGGACTAATGAGACTAAATGCTGCTACAGAGGCCAATAAAGACAAAAGAAAGCAGGATTATTTTGCCGAATGGAAAAATGTATTAGAAATACGTTCAATTGAAATTAAAGATCAGGATCCTCGTATGGTAAGAGAATTTGCAAGATTAAGATATGCACTTTATGAAGAGTTATATCCTAAGCACTTCGAAATTAAAAATGAAGCTGAATTGCAGTCTATTTTTGATCGCATTTTTGGAAATGGTATAATTGAATTTTTTGAGTCAATGAATGAAATGAGATTAGGCATGGGTGATATATATCCATCCTTTACTCATTCATATTCTTTAGATTCTTTTAGATTTTTATTCTTGGGTTGTTTGAAAGACGATTATGAAGGAATAGTAAATGATTTGCAAAAACTATATCTTGAGAGGATGAAGGCAGACAGAGTAGTTGATAAGGCATTGTATCAATCGGCTTTGGATAATTATTACACACGGAAACGCAGCTAAAGTACACTATCAAAGCTTCTATTCCTTTTTGAATTTACTCCGGAAATATTCGGTTAATACTTTTATTGCCACTCCCCGAAAACTTGTGCTTAATAGAATGCTACACGCTAACTGACAAAATTAACCCTTCTAAATTGTACAATATTATTTTACTCTGGCACAAGTAGCCAGAAATCCAAAGTCATCCTATTTGTATCATTGACAATTAACATGTCATAAGTCTATTTTATAGAACGACTTTGGATAATGTTTATCGACCTAAGCTTCTGAGCCAATTCAGCAATTCTTTATCCTTTTCCCAGAGTCCATCTTGCGAAGGCTGTGGAATAAGATCTACATAGGCATTATCTAAAGCTTCACGTTTTTGCTTTGAATCTATTCGGGCATAGATTTCTGTGTACCTTACAGAGTTATGCCCTAAGATATCACGTACATAAATAATGTTGAGACCGGCTTGCAAAAGATGGGTAGCTTTCGAATGACGGAACGTATGTGGTGAAATTTTCTCATGAAGTAATCCTGGATATTGATTTCGCACCAGTGATGCATACATATTTATGATATGTGTCAATCCGGCGGTTGTCAATATTCTACCATGCACATTGGTGAACAAGGGATCGTTACCGAACATATTTTCATCAATTCCGTTATCTTTCATATATGCACGAAGAATAACGCATAGTTTTTCATGTATTGGAACGATGCGTTTCTTTTTGCCCTTCCCATACAATATCACATGCATAGGCTTACTAAAATTTATGTTTTGCGGAGTGAAGGAAATTAATTCTTGAGCACGTGCCCCTGTATCATACAAGAATGCCAGAATAGCGAGATGGCGTCTCCCTTGTAATGTATCCGTCGGTATTTGTGCCAATAAAGTAGACATCCCTTCTTGAGTCAAAAAAGAAACAGTAGCTTGCTTTGTTTTCTTGGCTTTGATTGTCAGAACCTCTTGCCATTTGTTGATATTCTTAATATCCTGATACTGCATAAAATAGCAGAAAGCGCGTAAAGACGCCAAACGAGAGTTTCGTGTCGTAGGAGAACTATTACGTTCTGTTTCAAGCCAATTTAGGAATGCCACAACATTTTGTCGTGTAATATCTTTCAACATAACTTTATGAGCCGGAATCTTCTTTTGGCTAAGAAAAAACTCATACCATATGGTAAATGTGTCACTATAGCTCCGAATCGTATGCTTACTGACGCCTCTTTCGAGAGGAAGGTACTCAACAAAGAAACGATTTAAATATTTTGCCAGATCTGTTATTTCATTCATGATGGATTTTCTTTATTAGTGATGTCAGGGAATATGTCGCCAATATTTTTACCCACCTCTTCGATTAAGTCAGGGTAAATCTCCAATGTGAGACGAACGTAATGTTCTGTCGCATAAATATCGTGATGTCCGAGGAGCACAGACAGGATAGGCCATGCCGTATAAATGTCCAGACCCGATTTTACCATTTGATGCAAAGAATGGACAGCAAAGGTGTGCCTTAGGTCATGTACTCGTGGCCCTTGTCCTTTACCTCTATGGCTTATGCCGCATTTTTCAAGGATTCTACGGAAATGCAAATAAACGGCATTGGTCGACATCATCTTTCCAAGATGATTGACGAACAAAGGAGCTGATGGATCATTAATGCCTTTTATTGGCATTTTATTACGATATCCTATGTAGGTAACCAGCACAGTCTTCATGTTCTCATTTAGAGGAATTAGTCGATGTTGACGATTCTTTGTCTTTTTCAGTAAGACAAATCCTTTTTCTATGTTTACATCTTCATTTTTTATCTCTATGGTTTCTCCAACGCGGGCACCGCAATAATACAGGAAACGCAGTATTGTCGGGATGCATATGAGACACGTAGTCATGTGACGAACTAGCAAGACTGTAGAATCTATAGCCTTGAAGATCATAGCGACTTCCTCATGAGAATACACACGGGGAATGTAACTCTCTTTTGGACGTTTGGGAGTCGGAGGAATGAATGAATCAAACCCCACATGACACATATATTGACAGAACTGACGGAAGTGCATAACCTTTTGATAAGCTGTGCGGTGATTTCCATTAGCAAATTCCTCTTTCCAACAAAGAAAAATTTCTCTGGTTATTATAGGGGAACTAAGTTTTCTAACTTCATACATGCCATCAATCTCCCTAAAAATAGTAGCAAACTGACAAGGGTGTATATTTTTTATCTGAAGCATTTCAATATAGTCATACATCAGTGGCGCCAAAGTACTAACAAGCTTTGGCTCGTGATAGCATCGGTTACTCATAGAAAATCCCTCCTTTCTGTGTGTAGAATGAGTCCGGAACCTGAGGTACTTCCAGCAGACATTTTTTCATACCTTCAATATCAACCCGAAGATAGTTCATGGTTGATTGAGACGAAGCATGTCCTAATATGCCGGATATCACAGGTAATGATTGTTCATCTTTCAGCAGCTTGGATGCCAAGGAATGGCGCATGGAATGTATTCCGTGATGGCGTTTCCCTATATGTATCTTCGATTTATGCATAGCGGTTTGGATGCCTACATAAATGGTATCTCTGGAAACCGGCTCAAATGGCGGCTTGAGAGTGATGAATACAGAGTTACTTCTCCCGGTCTCTCTTTCATTTTTAAGATAATCCACGATAGCATTCCCAACTTCTGCTGTAAGTGGTAGTTCTATTTTACGTTCGTTTTTTTGCTGGATAAGTGTAATACAATTCCTATCCCAATCAATGTTTTCAAACTTTAGATTAATGATATCCGATGTGCGCAATGCCAGTCGAGATGCCAACATAAAGATTGCATATAATCGTTTAACTCCAAACTCACTTCTATTTATGGCATTACCAATAAGGGCAATTTCTTCTTCTGTGTAAACTGAAGGAAGTTTCTCTCTTTGGGGGAATCTAAATCCCTTGATTAGCGTACCGAAATATTGAGGAACAAGCTTACATTCAACCAAATAATAACATAGCCCTCTGAGTACGAAAATACGTTGCGACTTATTTATTTGTGTCGATGCTACAAAATCAAGGAGATGCTGTTCCGTCAAAGCCGTCAAAGTCTCTATTCCTTTTATTCTCAAAAACGTTAAAAACCTGCCGAGCATTCTTTCATATACATATAAAGTTCTATCCGCTACACGATGTTCACGTTTATAGGACAAAAACTCTAATATGATGCTCCCAATTTCTCCGCTCATATCAAAATTTTGTTTTTGAGGCACATAACGTTTAATAATACCAGTCTCAAGAACTGTATTAAGGATTGTGATGCATCTACGTAAGCGATTGTAGGTTTGCATCACATTCGTCGGAAGGGAGGACAGAAATGCCTCGCCTACTTGGGCAGAATAGTATTTCTGTCCCTCTGTTTGCATGAAAGGTTTAACTTTTTCATCCCATATAGACCGATACGTCTCTATGGTCTTCTCGCTATAACCTACATCTCTCATGACTGTCATACACTCATGGAGTAAATCTGAAAATAATTTTGTTACCATCTTTCTTTATTTTTAGTTAGAAGATGGATCAAGTTTACAAAATTTATCGAAAGCTAATTATCAAAAGCCGATTTTAATTAACTGAAATACAGAATCTTAATAAGAGGTAATTTTTCGACTTTGGATTTGTTGCTACTTTGGATAATAATGCTTATCGAAAGTTTTGATAAGCACTACTATGACGAGAACGAGATAGAGGTGGGCAACCCCCTGCAATGCCACGTTGCGGTAAACCATGTGGTTGAACTCACGGCAGAGGAAAAGGCGGAAGCACGGCAGAACGCCCTCCGCCAATACCAAAACGAGGAACTGCGCAGGCTGCAAAGCCGGAACAAGCCGACCACCACAGCGAAAAAAGAAACGAATATACAACCAACCTTATTTGATTTTTGATTATGAGACCGAAAACACACATACAGAAAGAAATCGCACGTTTGAGCAAACGACTGCCCAAACTGACAGACACACAGCAGGCATACGCTTTCCGCCATTGTTTCAGCCACTATGCGATAAAGAGGGCGGACGGCACGAATATCTGTACCGAGTGCGGTCACTCGTGGAAGAGTGACCATGACCTTGCGGACACCATTTGCGGATGCGCCTGCCCCCATTGCGGCATGGAGTTGGAAGCGTTGCGCACCCGAAAGAGCGTTTTCAGCGAGAACGAGTATTTCTCCATTGTCACCACCAGCAAGCAATACCAGGTGATACGCTTCTTCTTCGTCAAGTCACGGTACAAGGCAGGACAAGCAGCCGAGTATTCCATCTTTGAAGTGGTGCAGAGGTGGATTGCCCCCAACGGAAAGACTACGACAATCGCCCGACTGCGTGGAATGTCCATCATGTACTACGACCTATGGAATGAATGCAGCGATATGGAGGTGCGCAAGTGTCAAGAACTTCGGGCATACGACATAAACCCGATATGTACCTATCCCCGACAGCGTTTCATTCCCGAATTGAAGCGCAACGGCTTCAAGGGTGAATGTTACGGTATTTTACCGTATGACTTTTTCAAAGCCATCCTTTCCGATAGCCGAGTGGAAACACTGATGAAAGCAGGGCAATACCCGATGTTACGTTACTATCTGAACCGTTCTTTCGATATGGAAAGGTATTGGGCATCCGTTAAAATCTGCATCCGTAACGGCTACACCATTTCTGACGGCTCTATGTGGCGTGATACGATAGACTTGCTCCGTCATTTCGGCAAGGACACGAACAGCCCGAAGTATGTCTGTCCCTCAGACCTCAAAGCCGAACACGACAAATTGGTGCAGAAACGCAACAGGCAGAGGGAGCGTGAGCAGTTGAAGGAACGGAGGCAGGAAGCGAAGAAACACGAGAAAGAATACCGCAAACTCAAAGGCAAGTTTTTCGGTATCGTCTTTACGGACGGGACACTGAACATCCGTGTGTTGGAGAGTGTGGTGGAGTTTGCGGAGGAAGGAACGGCAATGCACCATTGCGTGTGGTCCAACTCCTACTACCTCAAAAAGAACTCCCTCATCCTTTCGGCTACCATAGACGGAGTGCGCATTGAAACGGTAGAGGTATCGTTAAAGACATTCCGAGTGGTACAAAGTCGTGGAGTATGCAACTCCAACACCGAATATCATGACCGTATTATCAGCCTTGTGGACAGCAACATGAGCCTAATCCGCAAGCGAATGGGAAAAGCAGCATAATATAAACCCTAAAACAATAATAAAATGGAAGTAAGAATTGAAAGCATGATTTGCTTGTGGGACGATGCAATCCCCACTATGTTCCTTGAGTTTATAAACCTCCTCACATTGACAACAAGTGAGGAGGAGTTGAGAAAAAGTGTAAAGGACTTTTCAGAGAAACACGAACTTGACAAGTTCTTCCTTTACGGCTTCGGCTCTCACCATTTCTACCTGCATCAACGCTATACGAGCAATCCCGAAATGGTGATGAAGAACAGAATTTTATCAGTACACTTCTAATAATACATAAGGTATGGACAGAAAGAGGAAACTCCACTATTACAAGTATATCGTCAAAAGACATTTGAACGATATAAGGGCACATATCGGACTATCCAAGAACGGAATGGAGAGAAACTATTACCGCACCCGATATGCCGCCCAGTTGAGTGCCTATGCCGAAGCACTCGGCGTACAAGAAAAGTATTTGGCAAGATTTATTCAAAAATAAACGATTATGACTACAAGAATGACCATTAACGGAGTGAGTACCTGCCAGACGGCAGGTACAGAAAAGTACGAGAGTTTCCAATCAGGCATTGGCAGACGTAAACGTACGCTCGTGCAGTACGATTATCGCCACCATAGCAATGGGGAACTGTTCTCATGTGTCTGCCCCACATTGGAGGAGTGCAGAGCCAAACGGGATGAATGGGTGAACAAACGGCAGGGAAAGGAGGACAAGCGATGAGCGCAGGTTACATGACGCTGATAGTCAAATTCAGTGACCCTATTTGCATGTTAGACCGCATGTTTTACAACCCAACATGGGGAGCAGGAACTCTGAAGGAATGGATAGACGGCTACGAAAGTACACGCATGACCCCGATAAACAGCCATACGGCAGTCATAACGAGCGAGTATAATATGGAGTGTGTGAAAGAATGGTTGCAACGATATACATCCATTGCCGAAATAACAGAATTGTGAACAAGTTGGCGGTGTCCGCACCGCCAACACTAAAAAACAAAGCATTATGATAGCACAGACGATTTTACAGCAGATAGGCGGTAGACGTTTTGCCGCCATGACGGGCAGCCGTGACTTCATCAACATGGGCAACGGACTGCGCATGAGCCTTGCCAAAAACAAGACCAGCGCCAACCGCCTTGACATCACCTATGACGAAGGATTAGACCTTTACAATATGCGTTTCTACCGCAAGACATTCAGCAAAAAGACATTTGAGTGCAATACAAAGGATATAGCCAGTTATGAGGGTGTGTATTGCGATATGCTGGAGGACATCTTCACGCAGGTGACGGGACTTTATACACGTTTTTGAGTGGTAGCGGCTTCCGCCGCCCTACTTTCTTTCGGTGAGCAGGAATGGCGGACAAAGAAAGTAGCAAAGAAACCGCTGTCCAATCTGCGATAATTTTATTTCTTTGTAAGTAAATTCCAAGGCGTTTCTGATATTAATTTTTCCACCATATCTTCACCTATTTCTTGTAAAATCGTGGCTCCTGATACTGCAAAATCATCCAATAAATTATCAATTCCTAATTTATCTACAGAAATACCTTTCCATTCTCTTACAAATTCTTCGCTCCAATCTTCCTCAATATCCCCTGTATAACAATTTACATACGGCGTAAATTTCATATCAAACTTTACGACCAAATGATTCAAAGAGTTTGTATCGGGAGCAACAACAATAATATCTCCTTGAGGAAATTTAGAAAAATCAAATGCATTCCCTTTAATTCTCCACTCTCGCAGATATTCAAAATCATAAAAATCCACATTCAATATATCCGTTCTCCACATTAAATGATCAGGTATATTTTCATTACCATCTGTATAGATTACATTTCTTGCCCCAAAATCACGGACCAATATATCTCTTGAAAAGCCTAATCCCCATGGTAAATACAAGGGGTGTCCGGTACTTTTAGTTTTCGTCTCAAAAAAACGCTTAATCGCTGTTATCGGAGATGCGGAAAAACAGATATATCCTTTATTGCTAATCAATTGTTTTTCATCTAAAATCTTTTGTAACGTATTACATGGAGAATGGTCACGTCCATTTATGAAATGAAACAGATATGGACTTTGATCCAGTCTTGCTTTCTTAAATTTTTCATTAAATATTGCCATATAAATGTCACCGTTTTATAAATCTTTCCATTCTAAGTCTTTCAGATGCGTAGTCGATTGTATTTCTACATCAACATCTTCTAATAGTCCATACTTTAACAACATAGCCCCTAAAGTATTTAGTCTATATTTGTTCGTATCATTTGTGTCCAAAACTGTTTCATATAACACACCAGCACTCAGCAAAATATCCGTAGATCCATCTTCATAATAGTCTTTGGTATATTTAGATAACTCGCTTAAATCAGAATATGGGATACGGTCTAAAATTGTGGTTAGACGGATAAAATTCTCAATACTAATATTACATCTAATCTTAGCTTTTATTAAATTAGCTAAAATATTAACCTTGTTAATATTGTCTAATCGCTCCAATACAGCAAATAATGCCTCACAACCATTCTCTTTATTTTTTTCCGCATATTCTGTGATGAATTTTTCACGTTCTTGCAACGTAGTGCCATGGGTGACAAAAATAAACTTATGCATTTTTTTCATTAAACGATAAAACTGATAGTTTTTTGTCGCTTTATATAATCCTTTTAATGTACTAATTATAGGGACACCGTCTAATACTCCATCATCAATTAGTGCATCTACAACTATGTCACCAGCTTGTGCAACAGTATCATATGCTGTATCACTATCATAAGTATTCTTAAATGATTCTACAAGTTCTTCCATTTGATATTTTTTTATAATTAAGAAAATATTGTGCCAATATTTTTGTTTGACACATAAAAACAAGGAAGGTTTAATTATTCCTTGTTTTTATGTGATAGATTAGCGTCACGGAATATACAATAGCGCAAATTCCGCTTTTCTTCTTTTCAGCAGCATGGCGTGCCGTTTTCCCTTATAGTGGCAGAAACTGACATACTCCCGATAAATGTCCCGGTTGCCTGCTTCCAATTTTTGGATCAGCTCGCTTTTGGGATAACGCCTGCTGCCCAGCAACTTCGCCGGCCCCACATTGAAAGCCAGCGTACCAAGCAGCAGGCTGTCAGCCCCGAACCTGCGGAACATGGCACAGAACTTCCGCAAATCCTCCCGTAAAATCGCATCCGCCTGCCGCCTTGTCATTGTCCGTGCAGAATATGCCTCTCCTTTTTGAAGCCGATGACCCCATCCTACATAAGGGTGATGCTTCTCCGAATGCCATCCCTCGAAGTGACGCGTACACCTGACCGCCCTTTCAAAAAGTGGCAAGTCCCGGATGCTTTCCGCCTTCTCCTTGTCCTTCGTTTGAGCGGACGCATTTCCAACGAAAGGAAGCAGAAACAAAAACAATAGGATATTATACCTCATAAGTTTAGGCAAGTATCCTTGCAGGAACCCGGTGCAGTCTGTCACTTGCCACCTCCTTCCGCATCCTCCGTATGTTCCATATCTCCGCTATTACCATCACCGTTGTTAAAATCGAATGTAAGCTCATGGAAGTTGCCCAGGTTGTCCTCTATCGCGACTATAAAATCGTGCCTGTCCTCACCCTCTGACGTATAGTACAACCGGAACTTCTCGTTTTCAAGCAGGTAACGGTCATTGGGCAGGAACGTGATGCCGTTATCCATTTTCAGCGAGCCCTGCCCCTCGAACTGGAAGTAGCGGATGGTGTACAGCGTTCCCGAATACCTGCCTTCGGCTTTCAGCTCGCAGCGTATTTCCACCGTTTCCCCTTTCGCCACCTTGTTCGGCACGGGCATGGTCTCCACCGTGAACGGATAGGACTGCTGTATGTCCATATCGTCGTCGCACGAGGCGAAGATAAAAGCTGTTACAGCCACCAATAGGGCTGTCATTACATGGAGGACGGATGTCCTCTTTCTTCTGTTGTCATTCTGTATGTTCATTGTCATTTGATTTTTAGATGGTTGTTTATTGTTTTTTCGATTGACCGCTGCAAATACTCATTGAGGTCCTTGCAGCCGTCATAAAGATTCGAGCGGTCAGTGATGCGGTCACCATAACGTGACCGCAGACTTTCCAACACCCGCCTTCCGGCTTTGTCACGGTCAAGGTAACAGCGTATCTTCCCGTACCCGTCCAGATATTTGTAACTCCTGGCGACATTGGCAACCGAGTTCAGCACGAGGCTGTCCTCATCCTCCGTCCATTTGAGCGCCACGGCGGAAAGAAAGTCCATGAAGCCCTCGAACACGTTGCAGCTGCCGGACGGCGATTCACCGGACTTTACCAGCGATACGTCCTTTGGCGGCACGCATCCCTTGAACAGTCCGTTACGGACTTCATAGCCGCCCGCCACGTTTGGAAAGCCGACGGCAAAATACCGTTTCCGGCGCACCGTGTAATTGAGCTGGCAGCAATGCCGCAAGGCTGTTTCTTCCGGTATGCCACGCTTCACCAGATAGTCCGTCAGGACGGAATACCGCAACGGAGTAACTACCACTTCTTCAAATGTGGGTCCCGCCGGCTTCGGCAGACAGGCCGTCGGCTTTTCCAATCCGACAGCCGGCATATTGGCGGCTTCCGCTATGAATCTCGCCTGCACCATGAAGTCGTCGCTTTGCAGAAACTCTCCCGCAAGCGTGAAGATGTCGCCGCCCTTTCCCACGCCGAAGTCGTACCAGAGATGTTTTGCCACGTTCACGCGGAAAGAGGGTGTGCGCTCACCCCGGTATGGGGCGAGGTACCACAATTCGTTTCCGCTCCGTCTGACAGGCTTGTGTCCCAGCCTTGCAAGAAAATCCGCAAGGGGAATCCGCCTCATGATGTCAATGTCCGTCTGTCTCATACCGTAGGTATCTGTTGGTTATAAACCTGATTTTCTTTTTACGAAAAATCCAGCCTTGTCCTACACTGCTTCATGAAGCGATTTTCCTGTGATTCAAAATACTCGCAGTCCTTTTCGCATCCCCAGAAGTCCAGCCCCAGAGCATGTGCGGCCAAACGGCTCGCCCCACTTCCCAGATGCGTATCCAGTATTTTATCCCCCGGTCTGGCATATCGTGACAGAATCCAGTAATACAGTTCCACCGGCTTTTGCGTGGGATGAAGATAACCGCCATATTTGCATATTTTGGTACGATGTACGGTAACGATGCGCAATGCCCTGCTGAAACTTGTGTATATCAGTTCACCGTCACTCATCGTCAGTTTCTGTCCCTTGTCCCAAACAATCCATCCCATGCTTGGAGGTAAATGTGGCGTGAAATAATTTCCTCCGAATATGACCTGGTTTTTGGAAACGCGGAAAAGTTCTTCAAAATACTTCCGGTCAGGCGGCGCGTTGTCCCAGTCCTTAGGATTATACGATTTCCATTTCTTCTTTTCTCCCATGCTGCTCCTGCCAATGCCATACGGTGGATCGACAATGGCCAGGTCGAAGAAGTGTTTGGGAACGGACCGCATATAATCCATGCAGTCCATGTTATAAGTCTCACTAATCATATTTCAATCGAATATGATTTTCAGTCCCAATCCACACTGTGTATGGAATTTCTTGGTATCACCTCCCCAAAGGCAGCGTTCGCGCAGGTTCACCAGCAGTGCGATACGGTCCGCCACATATACCTCCATGTCAAGCGTGAGTGCGCCGCCATAGACAAAGGCATCCCGGTCCCGGAGCGTGGAGCCGTCGAACAGCGTTCTGTCACCCCAGTTCACCGTCTCATATCCGGCAAGAGCCGAAGCACCGGCATAGAGGAACACGATTTTGCGTGCATCCGACAACACCTTGAAATAATAGCCGCCCTCCGCCGTGAACTGCGCCACGGGTATTTTGGTCCCCTTGTATGGGTTGTCCTTCATCAGGTATTCGCCGCCGAACACCCATTTGTTCCCTTTCTTCGTGTAGGTGGAAAGAGCCGCCCCGAAACTGTACCCACCTTCGTTACCGCCGGGTCTGAAACCGTCAGCCAGATTCGCCTTCACCTCGATGCCCCGCATCCCCGGCAGGCACCGCTGGGCGTGCGCCTGCCCCGCAAAGAGGGCAAGTGACGCTACCAATGCAATGATATACGCTCTCATGGCTTATCGCACCTGAAGTTCGTTGATGGTACTGGCACGTACCAAATCCTCGTTCTCAATCACGAAGGACTGGTGTCTACCGCCGTTCTTCTCGTTCAGCTTCACCACGAGGCACTTGTCATCGGGGATGGTGAACTTCGCCATCGTGAATACGGTACGCTCGCTTTTCTTCCCCGGCACGAGGGTGGCGTAGTTCTGCGCACGCAGCGGCAGGATAACCTGCTCCTGCACGGCGGTGCGCTTCGCCACCTTCTTATCGACAATCTTCCATGTGATGTAGTCCACATCGAAAGGCACGTTGCTCCGGTTCCTGATTTCCGTATGGAAATAGAGCAGTCCGTTGTGCGTGTAGATGCCTTTCAGAAGGTACTGGATGCCGAAACGCTTGCAGCCGATATGCTTTACCTCGCGCTTGTTCTGTTTATGGATGGACTTCATGATCAGCCGTACCAGCATCGGGCTTTCCGATCCGAGCTCCTGCAAATAGATTTCCTGCGCGTTGTTCGGACGGTTCACCGTCTCGCCGTCATGGATGAAGTCGCACATCTCCACATTCAGAAGCAGCGGCTCATCCGCATATTTCACATTAAAGGTATAAAACGAGCCGTCCTCCGTAATTACGGACATATTGGTCTCACCGGAGAAGTTCCGGACGGCAGCCTTCACACGGATGACGTTCTCCGCACCGTCGGCTTTCCCGGCAATCAGGTCGGGCGAGCCCAGGTCCACATAGCGCACCTGCGAAGGGAAGAGGATATGCACGGTCTTGCCGTATGTCACCTCCAGACCGTGCGGTGGTATCATGCGGTCAAAGGTCAGCTTCCGGGTCAGACCGTGGTACAGGTCGCCGTCCGCTTCCTTCTGCGGATAGACCTCTCCGGTCAGGACCGGTGCCGTGTTGTCACTTTCTACCGAAGTAGAGTCTGCGTTCTGTGCGAAGGCAGAGATTGTGCCCGTCATAAGGGCGAACATCATGATTGCTTTTTTCATGTTCATTTTACTTTTGGATTTAGTGGTAATAAATGTTGTTGATGATTGATTCTAATTCTCGTCCTGATAGAGCATCACCTTGTATCCGGCTTTCAGATGCACTTTCACGGTGCGCATCTTCTTGGCTATATATTGGCTTGTGCCCTGTATCAGCCCTTTTCCCAGGTCGGAGGCGAGCTGCGCCCCCGCATCGGTGGAAATGTTAATGCTGCTGCCCAGTGACCCGCCCATATTGGCGGCTATTTCCTTGACGGCATCCAGTTCCATCGAGTTCGGGATGAAGATGCCGAGCTGTCCGTCCGTGTCATACACCGAGAGTTCCACCGGAATGACCGTGCCTTCGTATTCCAGCGAGGTGATCGTAATGCCGAGCCGTTCACCCTGTATCCTGGCGGCACCGACCAGTGCCGCATTGCGCGGGATAATCCGGTCAGCCACCGCCATAGGCTCCAGCAGTCGTAATTTCACCGCCTGTCCGTCGGTCACGCTCTGCGCACCGTTGATGCAGGCAGACAGGGTGTTCTTCTCTGATACAGCCGTACCGCCCACTGCCGTGTTGAAGCCGTAGTTGCGTTCCGTGGCATGGACCGCCACAAACTCGGCGTTGCTCATCGGCTGTCCGAGAGCCGACACCACCTGGTGAGTCACCTGCTTCACGGGCACCGCCTTGTTCTTGCCGGCTTTCCGGACGGAACGGGCTTCCACAGTGGGGTTATTCTGTCCGCCCATGTATTTGGCTGCAAGCTCGTAGGATTTCTCCATGAGCGCCACCTCGTCCATGTCGGAGTTCCTGCCTTTTTCGTTTTCAAGTGCCGTTTCCAGCGAGACGATGCGTTCCAGCAGTTCGTCCATTTCCTTGTCCTCATTGGCAGGCTGTTCGTAGAAATTGCCGAGCGTAGTGTTCAGGTCACGGTAGGCGGCAGCGGAGGAGTGTATGGTATGTGGCGTGGAAACCTTTGCCGGTTCCGGCTCTGTTTTTGTTTCCGCTTCCGTTTCTTCCACTTCATGGTCGAACATATCGCCGAGTTCCTGCATGGAACGGCTGCGGCTTGCCCGCCGTTCCTCTATCTCCTTCTGCGCGTAGGCTTTCACCTTGTCACCGATGATGTTCTTGTCCTCCTTGTCCGCATCGGGGATTTCGGTATTGTAACCGCCTATGCCCGGCTGCATTTCCTTGTCGGAGGACGGGGCGAATATCAGCCACATCGCGCCGAGGAATACCAGCACCATTGCCGGCAGGACTATCATTTTCTGCCGTCTCAGCCTTTCAGCCGGGGTCAGCGGAGTGCGTTCCTTCTTCGGCTTCTCCTTTCCGGGAGCCGCCTTGCTCTCTGTCTTTGTCTCAATCTTCTGTTGTTCCATATATATAAGGTGTTATGTTAGGGTCATTTTTCGGTTTCACGGGCAGTTCTACCCGTCCGGCATGACCTGTTCTCATTTTTCTGCCGTCGTTTCTGCCGATGTCATGGACGATTTTTGCGAAGGAGTACAGCGCCAGTATCGCAAAAACGGCGAGCATGGACAATACTATCCTTCTTCTTGTTTTTTGGGGCAAGCCGTCCAGATACCCTTTCAACTTTCCAATAATCCGTTTCCTCCTGTCGTGGAGTTTCCAGAATACGCCCCACATCTGTTTTCTGATATTCTTCATTCCCATGTCCTTTTACCGTTTGATGGTCTGCAAATCCTTGTTCTCGATGATGGTAAATCCCTCGATGGTAAACCCGTTCGGATTGTCGTCCGAGCGAGAGGCGTTCAGAAGCCTGCACGTGGTCACGAGGCTGCGCTCCGTGACATTGCTCTGCCGGATGATCCGTTGCGTGGCGTAGGTCACGCAGCGGTACGGGTAGCTGTTGAAGTCGCACGCCACGCTGTCCACCCTCAATGTCTGGTTGATGTTCCCTGCTATGACGCGGTTGTAATACCCCTTTTCGGCAAAGTCCGAATAGTAGTTGTACACGCTCCGGTCCGCCAGCAGCAGGGCACGCCCCACATTGTGCTCGATGGCGCTCTTTTCGGGCGAGAGCGTGAAGAACAGCTCATGGAAACGGCGCACGTGTTCCCGTGCCTCTGCCGGACGGTTCTGTGATAGGTCCTGCGAGAGGGCAAGCATCAGCGACTTGCCGTTGTCCAGTACATAGATTTTCTCCCGTTGCCTCTCCGCGAAACGGTAGGAGCTCCATACGCTCCATACCGTTATCATGGCGCAGAGAGAGAGGAAGACGATACCGAACAGGCGTATCTGCCTGAACGATGTCTCGATGTTCTTTAATGACTTGAATTCCATTGTAATCTTATTCTTTAATACTTGAAGTTCTTATTTCAGCAGCTTGCCGACACGTCCCGCCGCATTCCCTGCCGTGGCACCCGCCACACTTCCGGCAAAGCCGCCGGCACGTCCTGCCATCTGGTTCATGTTGCGGTTATAGCCGCCCATGCCTCCTGCCTGGATGATCCAGCCCGCCACCGTCGGGATGGTGAAATAGCCGATGATGCCGATTGCCATGAATACGATATACACCCCGTCGCTGGAGTCGAGCGAGAAGTTCGGGTCCGCCTGCATCCGTTCGATGTCGCTTTGCAGCATCAGCACCTGGATTTTTGCCAGCACGGTGCTGAACATGTCCGAGACGGGCAGCCAGATGTACACCTGTATGTAGCGGCATATCCACTGCGTGAGCGTGCTTTGGAAACCGTCCCATACCGACAGGGCGAAGGCTATCGGACCGAGTATCGCCAGCACCACGAGGAAGAACGTGCGTATGGTGTCGATGACGAGTGCGGTAGCCTGGAACATCAGTTCCAGCACCTCACGGAAGAAGCCGCGTACGGACTTCTTCATGTCGTACATCGTCCGTTCCAGGTGCATCCCGGTCATGGTGATCATGTCCTCGGGCGACCAGCCGAGTTCCTCCAGCTGCTTGTCGAACTCCTCGTTACTGACAAGGTAGGCGGTTTCAGGATTGCGCACCATTGCCTCGTATTCCAGCCTGTCCTTCTGCTTCCGGTACTCGCCCATGTCCATCGTCTCCGATTCCAGTATCTTCGCCGTGCCCTGCACGACGGGGGACAGGATGCTGTTGATGGTTCCGAGCACCACCGTGGGGAAGAACATGATACATAGTCCTATCGCAAAAGGGCGGAGCATGGGCAGCACGTCTATCGGCTCGGTCCTTGCCAGCGACTGCCATACCCGGTAAGCCACGTAGAACAGCGCGCCCAGTCCGGCGATGCCTCTCGCCACGCCTGCCATGTCCTCGCACAGCGGCATCATCTCCCCGTAAAGCGAACGGAGAATCTGGTGAAGGTTGTCGAAATCCATAGGCTACCAGTATCTTTCGTTCGCGTCACCGTAAAGTCCCATGATGCGGTCAAGGTCGTTCTTCTTTTTCGCCCGGAGATAGCTTACGGATATATTTTTGTTCGTATAATAGCCCACAAGGTTGCGGTAACGCCTCATTTTGGAGTAGCAGCGTTCCACCACGTCCATGCGTTCCTTGTCCGTCATGGAGAGCGTGGTGATGTTCACCACGTTCTTCAGTTCGGTCAGCACGTCGTTGCTCTCTTCCAGCAGCTTCGTGTAGCCGAAGGCGATGGCTCCGAGTTCCTCGACCGTGAAGTTCTCGTCACGCATCATCTTCTGGAAGTTGTTCACGTAGATGTCCGTGATGTCCCCCACCATGAGGATGGTCTGCTGTACCTTGCGGGCGTCCTTGACGAGGTTGTTCACGGATTTGAGAGCGTCGTAGTATTTTTTGCCCTGCTCATAAATCTTCACGGTCTCTTTGAAGTTGTTGACCATGTTGGTCGCCGTGGAGGACGTATGCACCATGTTCTTTCCGTTGTTGATGATGCTCTGCGCGATGTTGGACGGGTCTATCACCGCCCACTGCGCGCTTGCCCTGCCCGCAAGGAGCAGGCAGAGGCATATTGCTGTCAATATTCTTGTTTTCATTCTTACTTTGGATTTAGTGGTAAAATCAATTGAAATAATCCGTCTGGTTTCCGAATTGTCGCCAGCCGTGCCTGCGTTCCCGTGAAAACACATCCATTTTCCCACAGGAGGGATACAAGGCATCTATCATGCGGTAACAGAAATCCGGTTTCCGGCTGTGCTGCCTGCTCCGTTCTGCAAATACGGTCATGAACTTTCCCCGCTGTTCCCCGGCTATGGGTGGCAGCCTCTTCCGGTAGAACCATATCAGATATTCGTGTGAATACCGGACGGTAAACGCAGGGGCAACCCCGTTCAGCTTGTTCCATATCATCCGGCAGTGACGCTTGTAGCCGCGCTTCTCCATCTCGTTCTCGCATTCAAGGAGGAAGCGGTCTATCGTCCACATGAATACGCAATGGTCATTTTCCGCAAGCGGGAATATCTCCCTGTCGAGCAGTCCGAAGATTTCAGGTACCTCCATCGTCACATAGTCAAGTTCCCTTCCCTGGTTCCCTCTTGACTTGCGCAAGCCGCCTTTCTGCTGCCGCCATGCGGGGTCAATCACAAATACCCGTACCTTCTCCATGCCCGAAATCCTTTACTCTTATATAGTCACCGTTCGGCGAGAAGGTCAGCACGTCGGCGGCCTCATTGTAGGACACGTCGATGCGGAACCCCGTGTTCATGAACAGATTGCCGTTCTCTTCCTGCAAGAGGTAGGTCTCCGGTTTCAGCTTGCGTCTCAGCCCGCTGCGCTTGAACACCGTCACCTTGTAGGCTTCGCCTTCCTTGTAAACCAGCACGTCCGGCTTGCCGTCCACGCTCTCCCAGTTGCCACACAACTTGTCGCGGCGTTCGTCCGCCACCTCGCAGGATTGCAGCACCATGACTGCCAATCCGATCAGACACTTGCTGACTTGCAGCATTTTTACTTTGGATAAACTCATACTTTTTTCTTTTTTTGTTGATGATTGAAATGGTTATTGATTCTTGTTGTCACGTTTTTCCGCCAACTCCCGGATGGCGGCTTCGATGTCGCCGCCCAGCTTTTCGGCAAGGGCACGGACTTCCATCTTCTCCGTCTCTTCCGTCGTATATGCCAAATATTCAGCCGCACTGACCTCCGTAGCATAGACGGCACTCTGTGTGCCGCCCAGACCTATCCAGACTTCCTTATAGAGCCTTGAAGGGTTGTTCGCCATGTTGATGGATAGTATCTGCGCCTTCTCCTTCTCCGTCAGACCGAGCAACGCCTGTATCTGGTCGAATTTGTTCATGTATTTCCTTTGGTCCAGGAGTATCTTGCAATCGGAATTGTTGATGATGCTCTCCTTGACAACGGGAGAGGAAATAATGTCGTCCACCTCCTGCGTCACCACGATTGCCTCACCGAAATACTTGCGGACGGTCTTGTACATATAGCGCAGGTACTCAGCCATGTTCGCCGAGGAAAGGGCCTTCCAAGCCTCTTCCACGATAAGCTGTTTCCTGACACCTTTGAGCCGCCGCATCTTGTTGATGAATGCTTCCATGATGATGATGGTCACTACCGGAAACAGTTCCTTGTTATCACGGATGGAATCAATCTCAAAGACGATGAAACGCTTGCCGAGCAGGTCGATGTTCTCCTTCGAGTTCAGCAGGAAGTCATAGCGTCCGCCCCGGTAATACTGCCGCATGGTGGTGAGCATATTGTCGATGTTGAAGTC
>OHPX01000419.1_pt1 | contig 24079 bp, 16 predicted proteins | sample 1577801 | NCBI WGS metagenome assembly OHPX01 (sample SAMEA3879584, study PRJEB24766) | human gut metagenome | biome: human-associated habitat; feature: feces | place: USA | collected 1985/1987 | reverse complement strand
AAAGCCTCTCCCTTTCGGGAGAGGTGGCACGGCGAAGCCGTGACGGAGAGGGTCGCTTCCGCTTTACACCTGCTCCACCCCCTTGCGGCGACCCCTTTATGACAGATTTATGAATCTTTTAAAACTTTTTTCCCAGCCTCTTGACAGGCCGGGAAATTTGGCTATAATGGTCTTAGCACTCAGGAACAACGAGTGCTAAACACTTCAAAACAACGCAAGGGAGGCGGACCGAGTGACGATGGATGCACGGAAGCAGCGTGTGCTACAGGCGATCGTAGCTCTGTACGGCCTCGAAGGGGAGCCTGTGGGCAGCAGCGTCCTGGCCAACTACTTCGACATGGCGGTATCCAGCGCAACGCTGCGCAATGAGATGGCCGCACTTACTAAGCTTGGCCTTTTGGAGCAGCCCCACACCAGCGCGGGCCGGGTGCCCAGCGCAAAGGGCTACCGCTATTATCTGGACAATCTGCTTTCGGCCAATGAGCCGCTGGACCGTGTCACCCGTGCCCGGGTGGATGCGGTGTTTGCCAGTTTGGATCATGAGCCGGAAAAACTGGCCCAGGGCGCTGCCAAGGCGCTGGCCGCCATCAGCGGCTGCACGGCTGCGGTAAGCACCCCCTGTGCCGAGGACCTGTGCATCTCTCATTTTGAGGTGGTGCAGGTGGGCCGCAGTGCGGCGGCTGTGCTGGCGGTGACTACCGCCGGATACGTCCGCACCCGGGTGGCCCGGGTCCGCACCGGACTTTCCCGGGACAATGCCGCTGCGCTGGCGGCGGTGCTGAATCAGCACCTGACCTTTGTGGCCCCGGTGGATCTGAACCGGCGGATGCTCAGTGAGCTTTGCAGCCAGATCCGTCCGGAGCTGGTGCCGGTGGTCTCGGCGGCAGCGGCGATCTTGCAGGATTGCGCACAGCCCCATGTATTTCTGGGGGGCGAGCAGTACCTGCTGGACTGGCCGCAGCTGGAGGGCAAGGTGGGGGATATCCTCACACTGCTGAACGACGACACCCAGGCCGCCCAGCTGATCGCACCCCCTGCCGGGCAGGAGGGATGCATCCTTCTGGGAGAGGACATCGAGCCGCAGATCCCCGGATTATGCATCGTAAGCGACCGTTACCTGGTGGGCGGCGGACTGTGGGGCTCCATTGCATTGATCGGCCCCACCCGGATGCCCTTCCAAAAGCTGGTGCCCCTGCTGCACGCCTTTGCCGACGAGCTGGGCGAGGGCATGAGCGGCAAACGAAAAGACACCCCGCAGGCTGCCGTACCCCGGCGGGCTGCACCCTATAACAAGGAGGATCTGGTATGAGCGAAGATTTGAACAAGGCCCAGCAGGAGCCCACTGTGGAACCGGCTGCCGAGCCGGTGTCCGAGCCGGAGACCCAGTCCGCTGCCCCTGAGACCGAACCTGCCGAGCAGGCAAAGGACGACGGGAAGAAGAAGGACGGCTGGTTCAACAAAAAGGCCCGGGAGCTGGACGCCATCAAAGCCCAGCTGGAAACAGCCGAGCAGACCGCTGCAAAGGCAAAGGACCAGCTGCTGCGCATGGCAGCGGAGTACGACAACTACCGCAAGCGCTCCACCCGTGAGGCAGACCAGAAATTCAACGACGGCGTTTCCTTTGCTGTCAATCAGATCCTGCCCATTCTGGACACGCTGGAGATGGCGGCCAACGCCCCCACCACCGACGAGAGCTACAAGAAGGGCGTGACCATGACCCTGGACAAAGCAGCCAAAGCACTGGCCGCGCTGAACATCCAGGAGATCCCCACCCTGGGCCAGCCCTTTGACCCCAACTTCATGAATGCGGTGCAGCAGGTGCCCGCAGAGGATGGCCAGGAGAGCGGCACCGTGGTGACCGTTTACCAGAAGGGCTACCAGATGGGCGATAAGATCGTCCGCCATGCCACTGTCGTGGTGGCTGGCTGAGCAAGCCGTACCCCCCTTTTTCCGGGGTCTTGATAAATACAACCGTTTAAGTATATAAAGATTCATCGTTTTATCAGCGAGAGGAGATTTTATTATGAGCAAGATCATTGGTATCGACCTTGGCACCACCAATAGCTGCGTCGCCGTGATGGAAGGCGGCGAGCCTGTCGTTATTGCAAACTCGGAAGGCGCCCGCACCACCCCGTCTGTGGTGGGCTTCACCAAGACTGGCGACCGTCTGGTTGGCCAGGTGGCAAAGCGCCAGGCCATTACGAACCCGGAGAACACCATCTCCTCCATCAAGCGTGAGATGGGCACCGATAACAAGGTCACCCTGAACGGCAAGGCCTACACCCCCCAGCAGATCAGCGCTATGATCCTGCAGAAGCTGAAGGCGGATGCCGAGGCTTACCTGGGCGAGACCGTCACCGAGGCTGTCATCACCGTGCCGGCTTACTTCAACGACAGCCAGCGCCAGGCCACCAAGGACGCAGGCACCATTGCAGGCCTGACCGTCAAGCGTATCATCAACGAGCCCACTGCCGCAGCTCTGGCTTACGGCATCGACAAAGAGGATGACCAGAAGATCATGGTCTACGACCTGGGCGGCGGCACCTTCGACGTGTCCATCATCGAGATGGGCGACGGCGTGACCGAGGTCCTGGCGACCAACGGCGATACCCGCCTGGGCGGCGACGACTTTGACCAGCGCATTATCGACTGGATGGCCAACGCTTTCCAGACCGAGAATGGCATTGACCTGCGCAAGGACAAGATGGCTGCCCAGCGCCTGAAGGAGGCTGCTGAGAAGGCAAAGATCGAGCTGTCCAGCGCTATGAGCAGCCAGATCAACCTGCCCTTCATCACCGCTGACGCTACCGGCCCCAAGCACCTGGATATGACCCTGACCCGTGCAAAGTTCAACGAGCTGACCGCCGATCTGGTGGACCGCACCATGACCCCCGTGCGCAAGGCTCTGGCCGATGCCGGCCTGCGTCCCTCTGACCTGAAGAAGGTTCTGATGGTGGGCGGCTCCACCCGTATCCCCGCTGTTTACGACGCCGTCAAGAAGGAGCTGAATTGCGAGCCCTTCAAGGGCATCAACCCCGACGAGTGCGTGGCCGTGGGCGCTGCCATCCAGGGCGGCGTGCTGCAGGGCGACGTCAAGGGCCTGCTGCTGCTGGACGTTACCCCGCTGAGCCTGGGCATCGAGACCCTGGGCGGCGTGTGCACCAAGATCATCGAGCGCAACACCACCATCCCCACCCACAAGAGCCAGGTGTTCTCCACCGCTGCGGACAACCAGCCCTCGGTCGAGATCAACGTGCTGCAGGGCGAGCGTGAGTTTGCCCGCGATAACAAGAGCCTGGGTGTGTTCCACCTGGACGGCATTGCTCCGGCTCCCCGTGGCGTGCCCCAGATCGAGGTCACCTTTGATATCGACGCCAACGGCATCGTGAAGGTCAGCGCCAAGGACCTGGGCACCGGCAAGGAGCAGAACATCACCATCACCGCTTCTACCAATATGTCCAAGGACGACATCGACAAGGCCGTCAAGGAGGCCGAGCAGTTTGCTGCCGATGACAAGAAGAAGCGTGAGGAAGTAGACATCCGCAACGGTGCAGACCAGATGGTGTTCCAGACCGAGAAGATGCTGAAGGAGAACGGCGATAAGCTGCCCGCCGACGTTAAGAGCGAGGCTGAGGCAAAGCTGGCCGACCTGAAGACCGCCGTGCAGTCCGGCTCCACCGACGACATCAAGGCAAAGCAGGAGGCTCTGAGCCAGGTGTTCGAGAAGATGTACCAGGCTGCCGCTGCTGCCCAGCAGGCTGCTGCCGGTGCACAGCCCGGCCCCGACGCATCCGCTCAGCAGAAGCCGGATGACGGCGTGGTGGATGCAGACTTCAAGGAAGTCTGATAACTTAAAAATCAAACAGCCCTGCGCCCGGCCCAAACCGGCGGGCCTCGGCTGACAAAAGCAAGCGAAGCCGCTCCGGTTTGGCCTTGGCCAATGCCGGGGCGGCCTTTGCTGGCTTTACAGATGCGCCCCTCTCGCACACGGGGAAGGGGCTTTTCACGGAGAAGGACTTTCCCGAGAGGTGAGTGGATATGGCACAGGAAAAACGCGATTATTACGAGGTGCTGGGGGTATCCAAGACCGCTACGGACGCTGAGATCAAAAAGGCGTACCGCAAGCTGGCCATGAAGTACCACCCGGACTATAACCCCGGCGATAAAAAAGCCGAGGAGATGTTCAAGGAGATCAACGAGGCCAACGAGGTTTTGTCCGACCCAAAGAAGCGCCAGCTGTACGACCAGTATGGCTTTGCCGGGGTGGACCCCACCTATGCAGCCCAGAACGGCGGCGGCCCCGGCGGCTTTGGCGGATTTGGCGCCGACGGCGTGGACCTGGGAGACCTGTTTGGGGATATCTTTGGCGGCGGTTTCGGCGGCTTTGGCGGCAGCCGTTCGGCTAACCCCAACGGCCCCCGCAAAGGCCAGGATCTGCGGGTGCGCATTACCCTGAGCTTTGACGAGGCGGTGCACGGCTGCAAAAAGAACATCACCATCACCCGCCAGCAGGAGTGCGCCGAGTGCCATGGCAGCGGCTGTGCAGCAGGCACCAGCCCGGAGACCTGCCCGGACTGCGGCGGCCGGGGCTTTGTGCTGCGCCAGCAGCGCACCCCCTTTGGCGTGATGCAGACCCAGCAGCCCTGCGCCCGGTGCGGCGGTAAGGGCAAGCTGGTAAAGGACCCCTGCAAGAGCTGCCACGGCAGCGGCCGGGTGGCCACCAAAAAGACCCTGGAAGTCACCATTCCCATGGGCATTGATGATGACCAGAGCTTTGCACTGCGGGGCATGGGCGATGCCGGCACCAACGGCGGCCCCGCTGGGGATGTGATCGTGATGGTCACCGTCCGTCCGGACCCGCTGTTTGAGCGGGACGGCTACGATGTGTGGGTCACGGTGCCCATCACCTACAGCCAGGCTGTGCTGGGCGACCGGATCACGGTGCCTTCCATTGACGGCAAGGTGGAGTATGAAGTGCCGGAGGGCACCCAGAGCGGCACCACCTTCCGTCTGCGGGGCAAGGGCATCCAGTACCTGAACGGCCGCGGCCGGGGCGATATGTACGTCAAGTGCGAGGTGGAGATCCCCAAAAAGCTCTCCAAGATCCAGCGTGATGCACTGAAGAAGTTTGAGGGCACCCTGAAAGAGGACAACTATGAAAAGCGCAAGGGCTTCTTCAAACGCCTGAAGGATATGTTCAACTAAGCCCAGTACACAAAAAACAACACAAAATAGCAGCACCCCCGCCGCTTCTTCCCGGAAAAGGAAGAGGCGGCGGGGGTGCTTTTTATTTGGGCCGTGGCAGGGCGGAGCGCAGTCCTCAAAGGTGCAGCGGGGCCTGCGGCTAAAAAAATCGGCCCATGCAAAGGCATGGGCCGTGTGAAAAGTTTTGCACCGATCCTTTTGAAAAAGTGGAAAACTCCGTGGGGTCTGCCTTACCCGGTCACGATCTTTTTGGCAGGCAGCTTCTTCATGGCGCTGCTGTCCAAATCGTGGGGCAGGGCGGCGCCGTAGTCTGCCAGCTCCTGGCGCAGCTCGGCGGCCTTATAATCGGTCAGCGCCTGGGTGCGTACAGCGTCCATGCCCTGGTAGGTCAGGGGGTTCAGACGCAGGGCGATCATCATGGCAAAGCCGGAGTGCTCCAGCACGGCAGCCTGGCCAAAAGCCAGGTCATACAGCTGCTTGGCCGAGTCGCCTTCGGTAAAGGTGGCATCCACAGAGGCATGACCCAGCAGCGCAGTGGAAACGGGGTCTCCCTCGGGGGCGGGGCTTCCCAGCACCTGATACACCTCGCCCAGACCAGCCGCCGCAGCGGTGCGGAAGGCTTCCAGCTGCTGGCGGGGGATCTGCTTCATCTCTGCTTCGGTGATGGAGGGGGCGGCCTGTGCCTGGGTCAGTGCGGCGGTCTGGGCCGTATACTGATCCACGATGGCCTGGGCCTTTTTCTTCATTTCTGCCTTTTCGTCGTCGGAGGCAGGGGCGAAGTTCTGGCTGTTGTACAGCGGGATCACCACATAGGCCAGCTGGACCATCTCCTGGGACAGGTAGTCGCCCAGCTCCTCGTCCGAGATGGGGGTCTCGCCCTCCGGGCCATAGACCAGATCCAGCAGGACCTGCTCCTTCAGCAGCAGCTTTTCAAACTGCTCCAGGGTGGCAAGGCCGATGCCGTTGGCCTCGTACACAGGGCCGTACTGGTCCATCAGCTGCTGGGCGTAGGCCTCGGCCTGGGTCTGCTCCAGTTCGGTCAGCTCACCGCCCAGCTGGGCAAACCGGGTCTCGATGGCGGCGTAACGGTCCAGGTTCTGCTGGGTCTTTTCCGCTACAAAGTCCGCCACGGTCACCGGCTCGCCCCCTTCCGGGGTGATCTGCTGGCGCAGAAAAGCCGATACCTTGGTGGGATCCTGGTCTTCCTGGGCCAGGTCGGCAGCCTGCTGGTAGGCATCGTACTGGGCCAGCAGATAGTTGCCGGAGGTGATATCCACCTCACCGATGCGGCCCACGCTCTCCGGGGTGGAGAATACGCAGCCGGTCAGGCCGCATACCAGGGTCAGGCACAGCACCAGAGCCAGTGCCCGTGCAAAGAGTTTGTGCTTCGTCATGTGTGTATCGCTCCTATTTCTTATTGGGGTCGGATGCCTGCTGTGCCTGCACCTGGGCAATGCCCGCCAGCACAGACTGCAGCAGATCCAAAGGTTTTTCTTCCGGGCGCAGCGTCACCGAGAGGTAGGGCTTAGCCCCGGCTCCGGCGGTGACCCGGCCATCAAAGGCGATCAGCAGCCCGCGGATCATGGGGACGTCCAGCTGCTCCAGCTGCAAGGTCAGCACATCCTTGCGCTGGGCCACCTCATAGACACCCACAGCGGTGGCCTGCACACGGGCCAGCGAGACATTGACCAGGTCGCTGACCGAGGGGGGCGGGTCGCCGTAGCGGTCGATCAGCTCGTCCAGCACGTCGGCAGCGTCCTCCGGGGTCTGGATGGCGGCAATGCGCTTGTAGGCTTCGATGCGGCCGGACCCATCCGAGATGTATTTTTCCGGGATGTAGGCATCCACCCGCAGATCCACCAGACATTCGCTCTTGTCCCGGCGGATGGGTTCGCCCTTGGCCCGGGCAATGGCCTGGCCCAGCATCTTTACATACAGATCGTAGCCGACAGCCTCCATGTGGCCGTGCTGGCTGTGCCCCAGCAGGCTGCCGGCGCCCCGGATCTGCAGATCCCGCATGGCGATGCGGAAACCGGAGCCAAAGGCCGTGAACTCCCGGATAGCGGACAGCCGCTTTTGGGCAATATCGGTCAGGGTCTTGTCCCGGCGGAAGGTGAAGTAGGCGTAGGCTTTGCGGCCGCTGCGTCCCACCCGGCCCCGGATCTGGTACAGCTGGGCCAGACCCATCCGGTCGGCATCCTCAATGATCAGGGTGTTGCAGTTGCGCACGTCGATGCCGGTCTCGATCAGGGTGGTGCAGACCAGGATGTCGATCTCTCCGTTGAGCAGGTGCTGCCAGACGGGGTTCAGCTCTTCCTCAGTCATCTTGCCATGGGCGATGCCCACCCGTGCGCCGGGGGCCATCTGGCTCACATGGGCGGCGGTGGCCTCGATGTTGTCCACCCGGTTGTGCAGGTAATAGACCTGGCCGCCCCGGGCAAGCTCCTTTTTGATGGCTTCCGCCAGGATCACATCGTTGTACTCCAGCACAAAGGTCTCCACCGGCTGCCGCTCAAAGGGGGGCTGCTCGATGGTGGACATATCCCGGATGCCGCTCATGGCCATATTCAGGGTGCGGGGGATGGGGGTGGCAGAGAGGGTCAGCATATCCACCCCGATAAAGCTTTCCTTGAGTTTTTCCTTGTGCTTGACCCCGAAGCGCTGCTCCTCGTCAATGATCACAAGACCCAGGTCGTGGAACCGTACATCCTTGGACAGCAGCCGGTGGGTGCCCACCACGATATCCACGCTGCCGGCCTGCAGGCCCCGCATCGTCTCCTTTTGCTGCTTGGGGGTGCGGAAACGGGACAAAAGCCCCACCTTGACCGGGAACGCCTCCACCCGGGAAAGGATGGAGTTGTAGTGCTGCCAGGCCAGCAGGGTGGTAGGGGCCAGCAGCGCACACTGCTTGCCCCCCATCACGCATTTGAACGCGGCCCGCAGCGCCACCTCGGTCTTGCCCACGCCCACGTCCCCGCACAGCAGCCGGTCCATGGGCCAGGGCTTCTCCATATCCTGTTTGATCTCGGCGGTGGCGTTCAGCTGGTCGTCGGTCTCGTCGTATTCAAACCGGGCCTCAAAATCGCTCTGCCAGTCTCCGTCAGGGGGGAAGGCGTAGCCAGTGGCCTGGCGGCGGCGGGCGTACAGCTCGATCAGCTCCTGGGCCATGTCCTCGGTGGCTTTTTTGACTTTGGCCCGGGTGCGCTTCCACTCTGCGCCGCCCAGCTTGGCCAGCTTGACCTTGTCCTCGTCGCCGGGGGCGGTGTAGCGGCTCAGCAGATCCAGCTGGGTCACCGGCACATACAGCACGTCTGCCCCGGCATACTGGATCTTCAAATAGTCTTTGATAGCGCCCTGCACTTCCAGACGCTGGATGCCTGCATACATACCAATGCCGTTGTTCTGGTGGACGACGTAGTCGCCGGGCCGGATGTCCGACAGGCTGGACAGGGCGTTTTTGTTCTTTTTGCGCTTTTTGGCTTCGGCGGCTCCTTCCTCCGTACCGTGACGGCGGGAGGACAATACCGCTGCGTGGGCAAAGGGGAAGGTGCAGCCCCCGTGCAGGTGACCCGACAGCACCTGCACCAGACCTTTGGTGGGGCGCACGTCCCGGCTCATGCTTACAGCGTAGCCCTTATCGGCCAGATCCCGCGTCAGGGCGGCAGCGCCCTTGGGGGTGCCGGCAAACAGGGCCACAGCGTAGCCCTGGGCCAGCAGCGGGTCCAGGTCCTCCTGCAGGGAGGCCAGATCTCCGGCCCAGTTGGGGGCGCTGTGGGCGTCGGCGTTGATCAGATCCTTCAGGCGGAACTCGTTCATGCCGCGCAGGAAGTTTTCGCACAGCAGGGTGGAGTGCTGCTGGGCTGCCAGAGAGAGGTCGGTCATGGTCTGGTAAAACACATCCAGACCCGGGCAGAGCACGCCTTCTTCCAGCAGACCGGTGATCTCCTCGCCCCGGCGGTATTCGGTGGCCTTTTGTGCATCCCGGATGCCGCCCACCTCGTCCAATACCAGCACAGGGGAATCCAGATGCTCCAGCAAGGTGGCGGGGGCGGGATAGCGCAGGCCGTAGTATTTGTCCATGGCCTCCGGCATCTGTCCCGCATCCAGCTGGGCCAGGTCTGCGGCCATGGCCTGTTCCAGCGCAGTGCGGCGTTTGCCCCGGGCGTTCTTTTGGGCCTCCCGCAGGGCCTCGGCCGTCTGGGCAGTGTCCCCGAACAGCACCTCCCGCGCAGGGGAGAGGTGGATCTTTTCCAGCGGCGAATCCCGCCGCTGGGTCAGCAGGTCAAAGGTGGAGATGGAGTCGATCTCGTCGTCCCAATACTCAATACGGGCGGGCTGGCGCATATCCGGCGGGTATACGTCCAGGATATCGCCCCGGACACTGAACTGCCCCGGCCCGTCCACCTGGCTGCGGCGCACATACCCGGCGGCAAACAGCCGGGCAATCAGCTGCTCCCGGTTATAAACGGTGCCGGGTTTCAGGGTCAGGGTGTTGGTCAAAAAGTCCTGCCGGGGGACGGTGTACTGCAAAAGGGCTTCTGCCGGGGCGCAGACGGCTTGCAGCCGCCCCCCCGCCAGCTGTCCCAGGACCGACAGGCGGCGGTATTCGTACTCCCGTCCGGCGCCCTCCACCGGGCGCAGCATCAGGTCCCGCGGGGGGAACACCGCCGTGTTCAGTCCAAGGGCGTGCAGGTCCTCAGCCAGGCGGGTGGCCTCAGCTTCGCCTGGGGTCACGATGCACAGCACACGGCCCAGGTCCTTGGATAAGGCCGCATACAGCAGCGCCCGGCCCGCCGGCGGCAGGCCGAACAGCGCTGCCGGGCCGGGGCTGGCCAGACTGGCGGCGATCTTTTGATATTCCGGCGTCGCTTTCAGCAGCGCTTCGTACATGACGGCCTCCTTTTCATTCTAAAGATCCAGGAGCGGCAGCCCGCTCCGTTTGGGCAAAGCGCCCGGCGGGCAGATCACCCGTTATACTTGCTCTGTGCCAGGGTCAGCTTACCCTCCATGATGAGCCGGGCGGCAGCATCCACATCCGGCCAGCGGTCGGCCAGGGCCTTGGCATCTTCGGGGGGGAACTTGCCCAGCACCCAGTCCGCCAGATCATAGTCCGGGTGGGGCTTGGCGCCTACGCCAATGCGGATGCGGGGGAACTCCTGCCCGCCCAGGCGGGCAATGATGTTTTTCAGGCCATTGTGGCCGCCTGCAGAGCCGGAGGGCCGGATGCGCAGCTTGCCCGGAGCCTGGGTCACATCATCGCACAGCACCAGCACCTGCTGGGGCGGGATCTTGAAAAAGTCTGCCAGAGGGCCGATGGATTCTCCGGAAAGGTTCATGTAGGTCAGCGGTTTCAGCAGCACGACCCGGCGGCCGTCCACGTCTCCCTGCCCCCACAGCCCTTGAAATTTGGTCTTGTTCAGGGGGATGTTCCACTTGTCGGACAGGTAGTCCAGTGCAGCAAAGCCCGCATTGTGCCGCGAGCCGTCGTATTTGGTCTCCGGGTTGCCAAGCCCGGCGATCAGCCATGTTTCATTCGTTGTCATTGCGCTTCCTTTACTGGTCGATAGGTCTGCCCCGGGAGCGGGGCGCTGTTTTGGTGGGTCCGCTCCGGCTGGGCCGGGGCGGTTCCGCAGTGTTTTATTATAACATACAGGCGTGTGAAAAGATAGGGAAAGGGCGTGAAAAACCGCTGCGGCATTTCCATGCGCAGCGGTCCGGGCGTCGGCTTGAACAGAGGGGGCGATCAGCCCTCCTGCTGCTCCAGCCGTTTCTTCTTTTCAATGTAAGGGGCCATCTTATCTTCCGCCCAGCTTTCCAGGTTGGTCTGCCGTGCCCGGGCGATGCCCAGGGCGCTGGGGGGGACATCCTGGGTGATGGTGCTGCCGGCAGCAGTGTAAGCGCCGTCGCCCACCGTTACAGGGGCCACCAGGTTGGTGTTGCAGCCGATAAAGCAGTAATCACCGATCTTGGTGCGGGATTTCGTCTGACCATCGTAGTTGCAGGTGACGGTGCCGCAGCCAAAGTTGCAGTACTTGCCCACGTCGCTGTCGCCAATATAGGTCAGGTGGCTCACCGTATTGCCCCGGGCAAAGTTGGAGTTCTTGGTCTCTACATAAGCGCCCAGGTGGACGCCGTACTCGGTCACGGTGCCTGCCCGCACATGGGTAAAGGGGCCGATCTTGTTGCCTGCCCCCAGATGGGATGCATAGACCTGGCTGGCGTTGACGGTGGTGTTCTCCTCCAGGATGCTGTCCTCGATCAGGGTGTTGGGGCCTACGACACAGCCGGGGCCGATCACGGTGCTGCCCCGCAGGATGCACCCGGACAGGATCACCGCACCGGGGGCGATGCGTACAGTGGGCTCGATCTCCACATTCAGGCTGCGGATCTCCACCCCATTGGCCATGTGCATCACCAGGATCTCTTGTGCCTGCTCGGCAGCCTGATGCAGTGCAGCCCGGGCGGCGTCCATAGCAGCGGCAGAGGGTTTTTGCATAACGAAGGACCTCCTTTTGAAACGGTATGCCCCTGGTGCGGGTAGAACCTGCCCGGAAGGGGCATGCCATAAATAGAAGTTTTGAAGGGTGTGTTTTTGTCCCTCTATGGGGAATAGACAGAAGGGCGGGATGGGACAAACAACAGTACAAATGAAATGGATAGAAAGTTGTATCCAAGAAGGGGAAGAAATTACGCCTTCAAATGAAAATACTCTCGAACTTTCTCCCATTCTATATTACCGGAAAAACAAGGAAAAAGCAAGGGAAATGCACAAAATTTATGGTTCAAATTCGGTATTTTGACCGATGGAATCAGGTGGCTTTTTTGGTATAATGATTTAGCAATGAGAGCAATGTTCATCGAAAGAAAAACAGAGCAAAGCGAAGAGGCCGCCGTTACCGCCGTGTTTGGTGTGCAGGGGGGCCGCGATTTGGGAGGTAAATCACTCATGAGCAAAAAGTACCTTTACTACTTCAGCGAAGGCAACGATGCCTTTGGCGGCGACAAAGTCACCATGAAGAATGTCCTGGGCGGCAAGGGCGCTGGTCTGGCAGAGATGACCGCAGCCGGCATGCCGGTGCCCCAGGGCTTCACCATTACTACCGAGGCCTGCACTCAGTACTATGCAGACGGCCGTCAGATCAATGACGAGATCACGGCTGACATCTTTGAGCACGTCAAGGGCCTGGAGGAGATCACCGGCAAGAAGTTTGGCGATAACGCAAACCCCCTGCTGGTCTCTGTCCGTTCCGGCGCTCGTCAGTCCATGCCCGGCATGATGGACACCATCCTGAACCTGGGCCTGAACGACGAGGCTGTTGAGGGCCTGGCCAAGAAGACCGGCAACGCCCGTTTTGCCTACGACTGCTACCGCCGCTTTGTGCAGATGTTTGCAGACGTTGTCATGATGGTGCCGAAGAGCCTGTTCGAGGTCGAGATCGACAAGATGAAGGAGGCCAAGGGCATCTCCAACGACGTGGATCTGACCGCTGACGACCTGAAGGAACTGGTCGCCATCTTCAAGAAGATCTACGAGGACAACGAGGGCAAGCCGTTCCCCCAGGATCCCCGCGAGCAGCTGATCGAGGCTGTCAAGGCTGTGTTCCGCAGCTGGGATAACCCCCGTGCCAACGTGTACCGCAAGATGAACGAGATCCCCTACGAGTGGGGCACCGCTGTCAACGTGCAGCAGATGGCATTCGGCAACTCCGGCGACCGTTCCGGCACCGGCGTGGCCTTTACCCGTGACCCGGCCACCGGCGCTAAGAAGCTGATGGGCGAGTACCTGATCAACGCCCAGGGCGAGGACGTGGTTGCCGGCGTGCGCACTCCTTCTCCCATCAGCCACCTGCATGAGCAGATGCCTGAGGTGTACGATCAGTTCATTGAGATCGCAAACCGTCTGGAGAACTACTTCCGCGATATGCAGGATATGGAGTTCACCATTGAGGACGGCCACCTGTATATGCTGCAGACCCGTAACGGCAAGCGTACCGCACAGGCTGCTCTGCAGATCGCCTGCGACCTGGTGGACGAGGGCATGATCACCGAGCGGGAGGCTGTCCTGCGCGTGGAGCCCAAGCAGCTGGATACCCTGCTGCATCCCCAGTTCGACGCCGCTGCCCTGAAGGCCGCTGAGGTCGTGGGCAAGGGCCTGGCAGCTTCTCCCGGTTCTGCCTGCGGCCAGATCGTCTTCACCGCAGAAGAGGCGGAGGAGATGGTCAAGTCCGGCAAGATGCCCAAGGTCGTCCTGGTCCGTCTGGAGACCAGCCCCGAGGATATCGTTGGCATGCAGGTGTCTCAGGGCATCCTGACCGTGCGCGGCGGCATGACCAGCCACGCAGCCGTTGTGGCTCGCGGCATGGGCACCTGCTGTGTCTCCGGCTGCGGCAACGACAACCAGGTCAAGATCGATGAGGAGGCCAAGACCTTCGAGATCAACGGCCACAAGTTCGTCGAGGGCGACTGGATCTCCCTGGACGGCTCCACCGGCAACATCTACGGCGAGCAGGTCGCTACCGTGGCTGCCACCGGCAACAAGAACTTCAGCCGCTTCATGGGCTGGGCCGACGCTGCCCGCCAGCTGCTGGTGATGGCAAACGCAGATAACCCTCGTGACGCACAGCAGGCTGTGGACCTGGGTGCTGAGGGCATCGGCCTGTGCCGTACCGAGCATATGTTCTTTGCAGAGGACCGCATCAAGGCCGTGCGTGAGATGATCTGCGCTCGTACCGTGGAGGAGCGTGAGACTGCTCTGGCTAAGGTCGAGCCGTTCCAGCAGAACGACTTCGAGGCCATGTACCGCATCATGGGCGAGCGTCCCATGACCATCCGTTATCTGGACCCGCCTCTGCACGAGTTCCTGCCCACCAAGGAGGAGGACATCAAGGAGCTGGCCGCCGATATGGGCATGACCTACGACGATCTGAAGAACGTCGTTTCCAGCCTGCATGAGTTCAACCCGATGATGGGCCACCGCGGCTGCCGTCTGGCTGTCACCTATCCGGAGATCGCTGCTATGCAGACCCGTGCCGTCATCAAGGCTGCCCTGAACGTCAGCGCTGAGACCGGCAAGATGATCACCCCCCACATCATGATCCCCCTGGTGGGCGAGGTCAAGGAGCTGAAGTACGTCAAGGATGTGGTCGTCGGCGTGGCTGACAAGCTGATCGCTGAGGCTGGCGTGGATATGAAGTACGAGGTCGGCACCATGATCGAGATCCCCCGTGCAGCTCTGACTGCCGGCGAGATCGCCAAGGAAGCAGACTTCTTCAGCTTCGGCACCAACGACCTGACCCAGATGACCTTCGGCTTCAGCCGTGACGACGCAGCCAAGTTCCTGACTGCTTACTACGAGACCAAGATCTACGAGAGCGATCCGTTCCAGCACCTGGATCAGAACGGCGTGGGCCGTCTGGTGCAGATGGCTGCTGCCGATGGCCGTGCTACCCGTCCCGAGCTGGGCCTGGGCATCTGCGGCGAGCACGGCGGCGACCCCACCAGCGTGGAGTTCTGCCACAAGGTCGGCCTGGACTACGTCAGCTGCTCTCCCTTCCGTGTGCCCATCGCACGTCTGGCTGCTGCACAGGCTGCGATCAAGAACCCCCGCAAGTAATTGCGTGAGGGCTTGAGAAAGCACGAATAAAGCATAATGAACCGCCTCGGTTTCCGAAAGGGGAAGCCGGGGCGGTTTTTTTGCGCTCACGGAGGGGCAGATGAAAAACGCAGTATGAATATATACCATGTAAAAGTGAATATATGCTAAAATTTCGGGAAAATACTTGCATTTTCATGAAAATGGGTGTATGATAACACCTGCCGACGAAATGCCGACAATCAACAAGAGAGGGAGAGATACTATTATGTCTTTGAAGAAGAAAATTGCTGCGGCTTTCATCGCCTGTGCGATGACGGTTGCCATGGTTCCTTCCGCCTTCGCCTGCACGGCACTCTATGTCGGCAGCGACCTTACCGAGGATGGCACCACCATGTTTGGCCGGATCGAGGATCTGGGCACCAACGATTACAATAAGCTGTTCAACATCAGCCCCGCCGGGAAGCACACCGCGGGCGAGGTGTACGAGGGCTGCTACGGCTTTACCTACACCTTCACCCACGACAGCTACCGCTACACCGCCCGCCGGGACGACAACGGTCTGGGTGTCTGCCCGGACTGCGACAGCACCCACGAGCACACCCCCTATGAGGAGGCTGGCACCAACGAGAAGGGCGTCATGGTCTCTGCCACCGAGTCTCTCTACGGCACCGACGCCGTGCTGAGCGTAGACCCCTATGTGGACAACGGCATTGAGGAAGCTGAGATCACCACGGTGCTGCTGAGCGAAGCTTCCACGGCCCGCGAGGGTGTTGCCCTGCTGACCTCCATCTACGACAACGTCGGTGCAGCCGGCGGCTCCGGTGTGTTCATTGCCGACCAGAACGAGACCTGGTTCGTGGAGAACCTGACGGGCCACACCTACCTTGCCCTGAAGCTCTCCTCCAGCGTGGCCTTCATGCAGCCCAACATCGCCGCTATAGGCAAGATCGATCTGGATGACACCGACCATGTGGTGGCCTCTGCCAACCTGATCTCCGTGGCCCAGAAGGCTGGTACTTTTGTGGGCGACGCTGCTGCCAATGTCATCGATCTGAATGCCTCCTACAACGGCGACAGCGCATCGGACCGTATGGCAGCCGGCCTGAACTACCTGTACGGCACCGACACCTTTACGAAGGACAACTACAGCGAGACCGACTTTGCTATCAGCAACGTCGGCGAGAACGGTGCCATCGTCCCGGTCTACTCCAACATCCAGCTGACCAAGAAGTTCTCGGTGGAGGATTCCATCCACTTCTTTCAGACCGAGCCCATCGGCAAGACGGGCAATGTGGAAACTCATCTGTTCCAGGTGAGCGCCACCGGCGATCTGAACACCGCCATTACCGAGTGGACCGCTTTTGACGACAACGTGTACAACGCCTTCGTCCCTTACTATCCGATGCTGACCACCGACACCGCAGATGTCTACAAGGTCTCGGTCCACACGGTCACCCGCTCCAACGAGCAGCCCACCGAGGGCGTCTGGTATCAGGATGCCAAGGGCCGCTACTATACCTACCCGGACGACTGGACCGACTCCTTCTACGGCGTGCGTGACGCCCTCTCCAACCTGCTGACCTACGGCAGCAATGGCAATCAGGTCACCGCAAAGGATCGGGCAGCAGCCAAGGCCAGCTATGCTGCGCTCCAGCAGGAGATCATGGCCGACTACGCCGATATGAAGGCCGCCGTTGCCGCCGCCGACACGCTTGAAGCCAAGCAGGCTGCCGCCACCAACGCCAGCAATGCCATGAGCCAGAAGGTGTACAACACCACCCTGAAGATGTACAATAAGCTCCAGGCCAAGACGGCCGCACGGGCATGGGTCAGCTCTCTGCTGCACTGATGCTTTGCAGCGCCTGAGGCGTTTCCCATAAAACCGCAGCGCCCCCGGTTTCCATGACAGGAAGCCGGGGGCGCTTTGTTGTGTATGGGGGAGGGCAGGGCTGCAAAACGGGCGGCAGCTTACTTTTGCTCCAGTGTCTCAAAGTGGTAACGGGGCTGGCCCTGGCTTTTTTTGCCGTATTCGATGGCCTGGGTGGGGCAGTAGCTGATGCAGGCCATGCAGTGGGTACACTGGCTGCCCCATACAGGCCGGCCTGCTGTCAGGCGGATGTTGTTCAGCGGGCAGCGCTGGACGCATTGTCCGCATCCGATGCAGCGGTCATCCGCCCGGAAAGGCCCGGCCTTGACGAAGAACCGGTAAAAGATAGGGTTGACCGGCCCGCTCATAAAGCGGTCGTACAGATTTTGGCGGGTGGGGGCAAAAGGCTGTCCGGCCTGGATGCAGTCAATGGTCTGCTGGATAGCAGGGGCGGCGCTGTCCACGATGCGCCTGGCCTGGGCCGGGTCCGGGGCGGAGAACATGGCAATGTAGTTCTCCGGCATCTGGATGGGGGCGGTACCCATGGGTCGCAGCTGCTTGCGCTGTGCCAGCTGGCGGTTGTAGTGGTCGGCGCTGCCGATCTCGCTGCCGCAGTCCATCACAAACCAGATGCGCTGTGCCTGGGGCAGCGGCGTGGCCTCCAGCCATTGCTCTACGATCCGGGGGATGCGCCAGGCGTAGGTGGGGGTCACCAGCACGATATCCGGCCCGGTCTGCACCGGGGAGGTGTCCGCAGCCTGGATGCGGACATTCAGGTCCAGCGTTGGCACGCAGAGGGCCTGTGCGATCTGGGCGGCGATATACCGGCTGTTGCCGGTGCCGGAAAAATACAGTACCATCATTCCTGTCCTTTCTGGGGCAGATCCCCGGCATCCAGCACGGGGATGCCGGCCTCTTGCAGCAGCGCAGCAAATACCCCCTGGCCGGGGATCTTGCGGCCGGTAAAGCTGCCGTCGTAGATCTCCTTTACGCCGCAGCTGGGGCTGCGGGACTGCAGGATGGCAAGGTCTGCTTTTTGTTCCCGTGCGATCTCCAGGGCCTTGGCCGCTCCGGTCCGGAACTCCCGGTCTACGCTGAAGCCGTCCCGGTTGATCACCTGTCCGGCCACGATCTCGGCCGGGCTGCGGGGCGTGGGCAGGCCGCCCAGCACTTCCGGGCAGACCGGGATCACCCGGTGTCCCTGTACAAAGTCCAGAACAGCAGGGCAGTAGTTGCTGCCGCCGCTGTACTTGCAGTTCTGCCCCAGCAGGCAGGCGCTTACCAGAATGGTCATGGCGTTACCCTCTCTTTTTTTTGGTGGCGGCCGGTATGGTTTTGCCGGCCGGTTTGGGTCCATTATACTGTATCCCGCCGGGAATGTACAGCAGCAGAACGCAGCGCCGCCCTTCCCCCCTCAAAGAAGGGGAAGGGCGGCGCTGGCGAGGGGTTGGGATGAGAAAAGACAGAAAAGATGACTTGGCCAGGCAGCGGCCTTACTCGGCAGCTGCGTTGGTGCCGGCAATGCGGCCAAAGGTCAGGCAGTCGGCCACAGCGTTGCCGCCCAGACGGTTGCCGCCGTGGATGCCGCCGGTGACCTCACCAGCTGCATACAGGCCGGGGATGGGGTTGCCCTGGGTGTCCAGCACATGGGCACCGGTATCGATGGACAGGCCGCCCATGGTGTGGTGCAGTGCAGGCTTGCGCGGGGTGGCAAAGAAGGGGGCTTTTTCTACCTTGAAGGCGAAAGAGGTCTTGCCAAAGTCCGGGTCCTCGCCTGCGTCCACATAGCTGTTGTAGGTCTCAATGGCCTTCAGGAAGTCCTCGGTCTGCTTTGCGTCAAAGCCCAGCTTTTCGGCCAGTTCTTCCAGGGTGTCGGCCATGATGGTATTGCCGCGCTCCACCTCGGTCTCCCAGTCGGTCAGCCAGCGGGAATCCTCGGCAATATCCAGGTCTGCGATCATGTAGAAGGTGCCGCCGTTCTCAAACACGGCCTTGGTCAGGGTGTCGCGGGCCTCGCCCTCGTTGATAAAGCGCTGGCCGTCGGTGTTCACGAACACATAGTTGGCAGTGGACAGCGGGATCAGACCGGTGAACAGGTCGCCGCTTTCCGGGTCAGCAATGGGCATCATCTGGGTGTATTCCATGCCAGTGGTGGCGGCGTTGACGGCGGTGGCCATCACGATGCCGTCGCCAGTCTGGCCGGAGGCGTTGGTGGTGCCGGTGTCATCCGGGATGGAGGGCCAGTAGTTGTTGGTATCCTGGACCATCTTCAGGTTGTTGGCGTAGCCGCCGGTGGCCAGGATCACAGCCTTGTCGCAGTGCAGGGTCACCTCGGTGCCGTCGGCCTGCTGGCACACGACGCCATTCACAGCGCCGTTGTCATCGGTCAGCAGGGTGTGGGCGGTGGTCTCATAGTAGATCTTGCCGCCCTGGTTGCGGATGGAGCTGCCCAGCACGTCCACATACTCGGTGCCCTTGGGCATACCGGGGTTGTGTCCGCGGCGCCACATGGCGCCCACCGGCTGGGTCACAGTGTCTTTCCACTGCACGCCCAGGTCTGCCAGCCAGTCCACGGTATCCATGGCCTTGTTGGTCATGGTGCTTACCAGGTCGTACTGGCCATAAATGGTGTCGTTGTCCAGGCTGTTGCGGGTGCCGTAATAGTAGGTCTGAATGGTGTGCAGCTCCACACTGTCAAAGTGCTTGCTGGTGTCCCCGGCCAGGTACTCCTTGATCTGCTTCTGCAGAGTATGGAAGTCGTCCAGGTACTCCGGGGCGATCTTGCTTTCGTCCAGAGCCATCAGCTCCTTCAGTGCATCGGTTTCGCCGGTCTGGGCTTCGTACCGGGCAGACCACTCGGTGTCGGCTGCGTTCATGGCGCCGCCGCACAGCACGGTGTTGCCGCCCAGCATAGAGGTCTTTTCCACCAGGATCACGCTGGCGCCCTCCTGCAGGGCTGCCGTTGCAGCGGCCATGCCTGCGCCGCCGCCGCCCACGACGATGATGTCGGCGCTGTCCTCGATATCAGCGCCGGGCTTTGCGTATGCTTCCGGCATCGAGGCTGCATTGCCGCCCGCCTTTTCGATGGCGTTGTTCACCGCCTGCTTAATGGCGTTGCTGGTAACGGTGGCGCCGGTGACGCTGTCCACCTTAGTGGTCTGGTTCTTCACGATGGCGGCGGGGATGCGCTCCAGCGCCACATCCGCCACGCTGCCGGTCTCGCTGTGCGAGGTGACCTTGACCTGCTCCACAGCGGTATCGCTCAGCACGACATCCACCGTAATAGCAGCGTTGCGGCCATTGACCGTCTCGGTATAGGTGCCGGCCTTGTAGCCCGCCGCAGTGGTGCCGGTGGCCTGGGCAATGCAGTCCTTGGCGGCCGCCAGGATGGCGTTGCTGGACACGGTGCAGCCTGCAATGGCATCCACCTCAGCGCCCTGTGCTTCCTTGATCTTTTCCGGCAGCTGCTCGACAGCGTTGCTGCCAATGCCGTCGGTCTCACTGGGGCCTTCTGCGGCTACCTCCGTGATCTCGTTGGCGGTGAAGGTCATCTTCACCGTGATGTCACCGCCAAATCCGGCGGCGGTGCTGGTGTAGGTGCCAGGGGTGTAAATGCCTTTTTCTTCGGTGGACGCAGATGTGGAAGCAGAGCCGCCGCACCCGGTCAGACTGCCCAGCAGAATGGACAAAGTCAGTGCGCCAGCCGCTGCCCATGCAAGGGGCTTGCGAGTGAGTTTCATGCCACTTCCTCCTATATCAGTTTGTGTGTTCCCCGTAAGGGAAGTGCCCAGCTCCTCTGCTGCGGCACTTCGTTATGGAATACCCAAAGTGTACACCCTCGTATAGGGCGAAGGTCAAGGAGCTTTACAAAAATCGTGAACTTTATGTGTAGATTTTCAGTAAAAAGCGATGATAATTGACGATCTCGCCATTCTCCACCCGGGAAGCTACGATATGGCTGAATGCATCGCCAAATAAATGCATGGAATTGGCTTTCAGGTACTCTACTGCAGCCTGGATATCCTCCCACATCCAGCCGCTGCGCCCGGCCTTGCGGTGCAGCATCACCAGATAATCTCCGTTGGGCACTACTTCCACATGTTCGGTGCGCTGCAGGCCCAGAGCCAGGGCATCCTCCTCCTCACACATCAGGCCGTATTGGTAGTCGATGGGGCCTTGGGAGAACTGCCGGAAGGTGTCGTGGGGGATGCGGCTGACCCAAAACGCCGCAGGCAGATACTCCAGCCAGGCGTTTTTTTCCGCTTCCAACGCCATATCCTGCAGAGGGGTCTCGTTCTGGGAGAGGTTCAGCCGCCAGAACCGGGGGAAATATTGGATGCGGATCTGGCCCACCTGGCTGCCTAGGGTGCGGTAGGTCTCCTTTACGCTCTCCATATACCGGATGGCGATGCGGGTGCGCTGGATCTGGCGTTTTTGCTCGGCGATCTTTTCGTCCAGCAGAGCCTCCAGCTGGGGCTGGGGCATCCCTTGAAGGATCTCGCTGCATTGTTCCAGCGAGATGCCGGAGGTGAACAGTGCCCGGCTGAGATTGAAGCGCCGGGTATCGATGACAGAATAATACCGGTAGCCGGTGGCATTGTTGGTCTCCGGGCGGATGATGCCCACTTTTTCATAGTAGCGCAGCATATGGGGGGTCACGCCCAGCAGCTGGCTCATCTCTCCAATCGTGTATTTCATGTTGTGAACCTTTCCATCATGCGAAGCTTTGTTCCATACAGTACAGAGGAACCTATGGATAGTATAACATAAAAAACGAGGGGAGAGGAGATAAAATGAGCGGTTTTATACAAAAAGCCGGGAATGTGGTGCTTTGACAGCAAAAAGTCTGCCCCGCTGCCGAGGGTCCCAGCAGCGGGGCAGACAGTTCATATACGTTTGGTCAGGAAAGGATGCCTGTGGACTGCAGGAACAGCACCAGCATCATAACAGGGGCAACGTAGCGGATCATGACCCGGTAGATCTTTTTGCGGGTGAAGCGGGCGCCGCCCTTTTCCATCTCCTCCACCACATAGTCCGGGCCGACCACCCACCCGATCAGGATGGTGGACAGCAGGGCGATCAGGGGCATCATCACGCTGTTGCTGACATAGTCCATGATGTCCAGCAGCTGGCCGGTGGAGCCGTTGGGCAGCTGCACCTCAAAGTAGAAGATGCTGTAACCCAGGGCGATCACTGCGGAGGCAGCCAGATATACGCCCGAGAGCACCAGCACGGTCTTTTTGCGGTTGGTGTGCAGGATCTCCATGCAGTTGGCTACAATGGACTCCAGCACCGAGATGCAGCTGGTAAGGGTGGCAAAGATGGCGGCTACAAAGAACAGCACGCCCACCACCACACCGGCGGCACCCATGGCGTTAAAGACCTTGGGCAGCGAGACGAACATCAGGCTGGGGCCTGCGCCCATGCCCTCCACGCCAGAAAAGACATATACAGCAGGGATGATCATGGCGCCGGCCAGCAGAGCCACGCCGGTGTCAAAGAACTCGATCTGGTTGACGGCACGGTTCAGGTTGACATCCGGTTTGACGTAGGAACCATAGGTGATCATGATGCCCATGGAAACGCTGAGTGAGAAGAACAGCTGGCTCATGGCGTCCAGCAGGATCTGCAAAAAGCGGGAGACCGTAAGCCCCTCGAGATGGGGGGTCAGGTAGTAGACAAAGCCTTCCATACCGGTGCGCATCTGGCCGGAGGCATCGGTGTGGCGCAGGGTCAGGGAGTAACCGGCGATCACGACCACCAGCACCAGCAGCACCGGCATCATGTACCGGGACACCCGCTCAATGCCATCCTGCACGCCGTTGTAAACGATGAAGGCGGTGACCCCCATGAACAGCAGGGCAAACACCACAGGCGATACCGGCGAGGAGATAAAGCTGGTAAAATAGTTGTCCTGGGCGGCGGCAGCGGCCTGACCGGTCAGGTAGGACACTGCGTATTTCGTGATCCATCCACCAATGACCGCATAGTAGGTCATGATGAGCACCGGAACCAAAAAGGTCAGGATGCCCAGAAAACGCCACCGGGGGTGCATCTCCGTATAGGCGCCGATGGCGCTCTTTTTTGTGCGGCGGCCAATGGCGATGTCCGAGGTCAGCAGGGTGAAGCCGAAGGTCAGCACCAATGCCAGGTACACCAGCAAAAACAATCCGCCGCCGTCCTTGGCTGCCAGGTAGGGGAAACGCCACAGATTGCCCACGCCTACCGCACTGCCTGCGGCCGCCAGCACAAAGCCGACCTGGCCGGAAAAATGATTCGTCTTCTTTTCCATATCCACACAAACTCCTCTTACCGCAATATTGTGCAGGTGCCCGCAAAGGGCTTGCAAAGGTAGGATAACACAGGTTATAATATTAGTAAACAAAATGTTTTTACTGTGCTATATAACAAAATCTAATGGATAAGCAGAATGAGAGAACAAAAAGACCGCTATGAGATATTTTTGAAGGTTTGCGAGACCGGCAGTTTCTCCAAAGCAGCCCAGGCGCTGAACTATACCCAGTCCGGCATCAGCCAGATGATGGCCGGTCTGGAGGAGGAATTGGGGGTGCAGCTGTTTGCCAGGGTCAAGCGGGGCGTGCTGCTGACCGACAATGGCCAGAAGCTGACGCCCTATATCCAGGAGATGGTAAACCAGAAGGCCCAGCTGCGGCAGGCGGCGTTCAACATCAATCACAAGATCGAGGGGCGGCTGCGCATCGGCAGCTTTTCCAGCGTGACGGTGCTGTGGATGCCGGATGTGCTGCATTTTTTCCGCACCCATTATCCCCGGGTGGAGATCCAGATCCTGGACGGCAACTACGACGAGATTCGGGACTGGATCATCCATGGCCAGGTGGACTGCGGCTTTTTGTCCTCCATTGTGGAGGATGAGCTGCAATTTTATCCGCTGTACGATGACCCCCTGTGTGCAGTGCTGCCGGAAGGGCATCCCCTGGCCCGGCGTCCGCAGGTCACCCTGCCGGAGCTGTGCCGCTGCCCTATGGTGATGGAAGCCCCCGGCTGCGACAACGATATCCAGCACCTGCTGGCCCGCAGTCCGGTGCAGCCGGATGTGCTGTACAGCTTCCGGGATGATGCGCCCATCATGGCATTTGTGCGCAGCGGCTTGGGGGTGACCATCTCCCAGGAGCTGGTGCTCCGGGCGTTTGGTGCACAAGGGCTGGAGGCCCGGCCGCTTTTCCCCCGGGTCAACCGGACCATTGGGCTGGCATTTTCCCGCACAGCCAGTTCGGTGGTCTCCCGCACGCTGCTGCAATATCTGCGGGAGCGGTTCGGAGAGGATGCACCGCCGGAGCGCAAAGGATAAGCCTGCAAAAAATAAAGGGCCTGCACAAAAGGCTGCCTCCAAATAAGAAAACATTGGTTCTGGCTGAGAGATTTGCCCCATA
>OHPX01000417.1_pt1 | contig 24230 bp, 20 predicted proteins | sample 1577801 | NCBI WGS metagenome assembly OHPX01 (sample SAMEA3879584, study PRJEB24766) | human gut metagenome | biome: human-associated habitat; feature: feces | place: USA | collected 1985/1987 | reverse complement strand
CCGGTCACTCCACTGATGAATTTCCTGCTGAACAGGAACAAAATTCTCAATCCCTCAAAACTGACAGCCACCTTTACTATAGGCAATCCGCACAAAGCAAAACGTTTGGGGTAATTCTTCAGATCAATTTGCTCCATCGCCCTATCCGCACTCTTGTCCAGTTTCAATTCCATCACATACAACGTAGTCTTTGTACGAAGCACCATATCCACCCGTCCACTGGCAGTACGAACCTCCACATCTACATAATAGCCCAACAAACTGAATATAATATAAAACATCTGTTGGTAGTGCCCCTCATATTTCGTATTATCACATTGAGGAATGGTAGACAGAAACGTTTGCAAACGACGTAAAGCAGCATCCATATCATCATTACGAATATCACGGGAAAGATAAGCTACCATAGTATTGGTTTCCGGTGTTTTACTAGCAACATAATTAGGAAGAAGACTTTTCATCAAACCTATTCTTACCTCCTTATTAGGAATATCCAATGTATATAAATCTAACTCCTTATCATAATCTTTTATCGTGATATAGCCACTTTGATATAACAATGGAGTAATGCTCACCATTCTTTCTGTAGGTGCATCAAAATCCTCCGCAACCGCAGTTTTTCTCCCTATCTCGGAAGGCGCTACACCAAATTTATCCAGCATCTTTATCAAATAAGTAGGCGTACCACTACCAAACCAATAAGAATTAAATTTACCATCTGCAAAAGCGTTAAGCAAACTGAATGGATTATATATATCAGGAGACGGATAAGTGAAATGATAGCCGTCGTAGTTTTCTTTCAGTTTTGCCAATACCTCTTCAGAAGTAACCTCCAGTTTTTGGGCTAATGCGTCTACATCATCTTTCATTTGGACAAGTATCTCGTTTTCTGTAATACCGCAAATGGCAGCATAAGACTCATTCATGCTAATATTCTTGATATTGTTCAATTCACTAAATATACTAAGTTGGGAGAATTTGGTGATACCGGTCAAAAACACATACCGCAAATAAGGATCACACGCTTTAAGAGGGCTGTAGAAATTGCGCATGATGTTACGTAATACGCCAAGCCTCTCTTCCTCGTGTACTACATCCAGCAGAGGAGCATCGTATTCATCTATCAGCACAACCACTTGTTTCCCTGTCTGCTCGTAAGCGCGCTTGATGAGTCCTTCCAGACGCTGATTTGGATTAACCTCTCCCTCCATCTTTCCGTAAACCTCCTCATAACGAATTAGCTTCATATTCAACTCTTGCAACAGCTGTTCACAGTCTGCATGCTTGGCTGTACTCATATCAAAGTGAAGCACTGGATATTCCGTCCACTCCTTTTCCAGCTTTTCTATAGCCAACCCTTGAAATAATTCTTTCTGACCAGAGAAATAACTATGTAATGTAGAAGTCAACAATGACTTACCAAAACGACGAGGACGACTCAAGAATATGTATTTAGTGAAATGTACCATCCAATACACATATTCCGTCTTATCAATATAAAGGTAATTACTTTTCCGTATTTCCGAAAAAGTCTGTATTCCGATGGGGTATCTTCGTAAATTTTCCATTTCAATTCGATTTTTCACAAAGCTACAAAAAATATTCATCGCACCATTCACTGTTTAAAAAAAAATATCAACGATCTTCACAGACAGTTGATATTATAGAAATCACATCGGATTTACACCGACATGAGGGCGTTGATCAGGAATACACCGCTGTATATTTCCTGACCACAAAATGTAGGGTTCTTCATGTGTGTAGCATAAAGTTAGGGACCTACATGTTTCATCTCACTTTTGTGTAAAGTATTATAAACCACTCTATGACATTATTAATTTTAAAATATCTTGGTTATCAATGGATTTATTCTTCCTTACCAGATTGTTCTCCATATCCATAACCATAGCCGTATCGTTTACCATAACCATAATACTTGCCATATTTACCATAGCCGTAATAATAACCGTACTTTCTTTTCTTCAAATCCAAACCATTTATTACTGTACATAGGTTAGGCAACTTATTTCCATCAATAAGTTCATTAATCAAAGTATACTCATTTTTACGGGTATAATCCGCACGACATACATAAACAGATAAATCAGCCACACGTCCTATTAATAAGGTATCAGTTACCATACCGACAGGAGCGGTATCGAGAATCACATAATCAAAATTCTTTTTGAGAGTCTCAATCGCTTTATCCAATCCATCACGTGCTAACAATTCTGTCGGGTTAGGAGGAACTGTTCCACCAGGAAGAATATAGAGATTCTTACTGACATCAGAGAGCTGTACCAAATCCATCAAATTCTTTTCCGGATTAGCCAAATATTGAGTTATACCTTGTTCTCTTTTTGATATATTGAATACCTTATTCAAACCTGGCTTGCGGATATCAAGACCAACTATTACTACCTTCTTCCCTAATAAAGAAAGACTGATAGCAAGATTACCAGAGATAAAAGATTTACCTTCACCACTGACTGTGGAAGTAACTAAAATCACCTTCTTGCCATTTCCAAGCATAAACTGAAGATTCGTTCGGACATTGCGGAAGGTTTCACTCATCAGGTTGTTTTGATTCTCAAATACAGCAATAGCTCCCTGCTTTTCATCTGTCAACGGAATATCACCGACAATAGGTGCACTAGTAAGTTTTTCTACATCTGCACGACCTTCAATCTTGAATTTGGTTAATTCAAGCAAATATATAACCCCTACCGGAATTCCGACTCCTAGTATCAAAGCGATCAAATAAGTAATTTTACTTCTAGGAGCCACAGGAGCATCATCTGCTATAGCTTCATCTATAATCTTCGCATTATTGGCTGTAGCAGCCAGAGTTATAGCATTTTCCTCACGTTTCTGAAGAAGCATCAAATAGAGTCCGGCCTTAATTTCCTGCTGACGCGCAATACTCACAAATTCGCGCTCCTGCCCAGGTGCCTCACTAATGCGACGGGAATAACGGCTCGCTTCACGATCCAGATCTGCCTTTGTGATAAACAATCCACGCAACACCCTGTCTAAAGAAACTTGCACATTCTCTTTCATTGCACTAATGCTGGTATCCAGGTTTATAATGGTAGGATTATTCTCCGTTGACGTACGCAGCAAACGTTTTCTCTCAACAAGCACATCATTATAACGATTAATGGCAGCCGCAAGATTCAGATCCTGCAATCCGATATTACTGGGCAGAACCTCATAACCTTCATTCTGCATATATTTCTGAAGATCCTGCAGCAAATTAATCTGGGTTTGATTCTCTACACGCTTCTTTTCATATTCAGCACTACCAGTTAAAGCGATCTGAGCATCACTGGTCAAATCCGTAATACCTGCCCCACGTTTAAAACTCTCCAAATCCTTTTCCGTGCTACCGAGTTCTTTTGAAATAATTCCAATACGTTCATTGATAAATTCTGCAGTTTTCTGTGCCACTTCATTCTTATCATTATTCGTATTGATATTATACATCTCCAATAATTTATTGATAAAATCTTTGCCTCGCTGCACATTTGAGTTTTTCAATGATATGACAGCTACAGAAGTAGTTTTGGAAGTGGGTTCGATAGTCATATTCTTGCAACACCATTTCGCTACCGTCAAAGGCTTATTAATTGTTGCTGTTATATTGCGTGTGGTCTTTTCCGAAGCTGTAGTTTCTTCCGATGTTCTTTTAGAAGATAATACCGAGTCCGGCGTCAGGAAAAAAGCCAATGTCCCTTTATCGGTAGGAAAAACCGCCGGCAATTTCTCAAAATGTTTCTGATATTCATCATCGTCAATCTTCACAGTCACATCCATACTTCCTTGTGGTTGTAATGCCATTTTCACAATCATCGGCTCCTCCAACAAATCAGCCTCCTGCGGAGTCAGACTCACTTGTACAGGTGAAGTCTTATACATGTTCCTGGAAGGAAACTCATCCTCATCTGTATAAGAAATATAGAGTCCCAAATCTTCAACCACCTCTTTGACGATAGTCTTTGAACGGAGAACTTCAATCTCGTTGTCAATATTCTGCGAAGAAGAGATCATACCATCCAATCCCAGACTCTCCAACCCGGAAAGCATTCCGGCACTCCCCCCTTTCTTATCATCCTTTATTAAAACCGTAGCGGAAATATTATATACGGGAGTGGATACATACAAATAGACCCATGCCGCAATCAAACACGCCACAACCGTCCCCACAAACCAAGGCCAGTGGATCAAATATTTAAACAATAGTTCCTTGACGTCTATATTTTCTTCCTTAGATTCTTGTGCTTCGTTGAAATCTGTTTCTTTCATTGCAAATCATTATTTTAAAATATTTACTAATAGGCTGACAATGGATACCAAGATAGAGGTGGCTGAGAACCAGAGACTGGTACTGTTACCTACATCTGAATTTCGAGCCTTTGCTTTATTGGGAGTTACATAAACAATATCATTCTGTTGCAACCAATAGTAAGGTGAAAGAATGGTTTCGGCCTTGTTCAAATCCAAGGTTACAATTTGCTGTTTGCCGTTTGCATCTTCACGAATCAACTTTACATTATCACGAAGACCGTATACCGTCATATCACCAGCCATAGCCAATGCCTCCAACAGATTCACTTTCTCATTAGAGATAGTAAAAGTTCCGGGACGGGTAACCTCACCGATAACAGATATTTTATAATTTACCATACGGACCGTTACAATGGGAGTCTCCTTCATGTAAGGCTTCAATTTATCTATAATCAGCTGTTCTGCTTCCCTTTTCGTTAAGCCTCCTAACTTCAATTCTCCTAACACCGGAAAATTTATGTTTCCTTCATTATCTACCAAATAAGGCTGTAATACAGGTTGAGTAGTCACATAAGACGAAGTACTCACGGCTATTCCGGCATTGCTGGCAACTGTCAGATTAAAAGGTATCGCAAGTTCAGGATTAGTACACGATACCACAATAGTCAACAAATCCTTGGGCATGATCTTGGCATCATACAATTTTTCCTGTTGTTCTACCTCGTTCACAACTTCCACATTCTGGAAATAGGGAACCTTTTTATAAGACTGACAGCCAGCCAATAGGAATGGCAACAATAGTAGCCACAAATTTCTTTTGTTTAGTCTTCTCATCATAATTCTTAAATTCATAATTAAACGCCCTTTAATTCTTAAGTTTTATTTTTTAATATGCTTCTTTTTCTCCATGTATAGCATTATACACCGTCTTATACATAATATATAAGTCCAATAAAAAAGTCCAATGCTCTATATACCAGATATCACGTTGCACACGTCCCTCCATCTGCCAGAGCTCTTTCGTCTCACCGCGAAAGCCCGTCACTTGAGCCCAGCCAGTTATTCCAGGTTTAACGAAGTGACGAACCATAAACTTGTTTATCAGATTAGAATATTCCTCTGTATGTTTTAACATGTGAGGACGAGGACCTACAATAGACATATCTCCTTTCAATACATTGATAAATTGAGGCAATTCGTCCACACTCGTCTTTCTCATTATCTCTCCGATACGTGTTTTACGAGGATCATTTTCCGTAGCCTGAAGAGTGTCACATTGCGCATTAACCTTCATTGAACGAAACTTGTAACACCAGAATTCACGACCATCCTCACCACTGCGTTTTTGTTTGAAAAAAACAGGACCGGGAGAACTTAACTTGATCGCAATTCCAAAGAATATATAAACGAATGGAAAAACCGTAATAAGAAATAACCCTGAACAAACAACATCAAAAGCACGCTTGATAATACGGTTCTCCAGTGATTCCAATGGCTCACAACGAATGGAAAGTACAGGAACATTCCCCAATAATTCAAAATGCATCCTACGTTTCAAATAATTACGGACATTTGGAACACTAAAGAAACGGACCAAATGGTTTTCACAGTAATTAATGATAGGAACAATCTCCGCACTGCGTACAGAAGGAAGACTACAATAAAGCTGATCGACCTCTCCCGCATGTTTTTCTAAAAAGACACTTACTTCATTGGGTTGTCCCAAATATGGAACATCCTGCGGATACCGGTCCGAAGGAAAATCCTCAAAATAGCCCAGTACACGATAACCGGACGTAGGATCATCCGTCATCGCATGATAAAGTTCCTGCATATTCTCATGGCTCCCAACTAATACTACCTTGCGCACATTTCCTCCCTTTTTTCGATAAAGCTCCAGAAAGTGACGGGAAATTAAGCGGTAGCTAATAATGACAATTATCAGTGCAACATAAAACAGTCCGAAATATCGGGAATGAGAAAAATGAAAATGAAAAACAAGCAATGTGCAAACCGAAAAAAAGACAAAAGGAACCATGTTACGTAAGACACGGATCATGATCTGTTCAGGACGCACCACAGGACGATGAAGAATAACACCTGAATGCATGTTACAAAGTAAATAACACAGGGTGATAAGAGTCATTCCCTGAAAGATAGAACCGCAATGGATACACCAGAAACGGGTACCCAGAAACAAATTAAATCCCCATAAAAGCAGGTTCAGCAAAATAAGGTCACCAAAAAGGACCAAAGACTTTAGGACTTTGTTAAAACGTTGGACTTCCTGCATAAGTTTTAGCTATGATTTATCTAAAATTATTTTCTAACATGATACAAATATGCTATTCTCTACTCATCAACTCTTTCATATGAAGCTTCTTTACGAATTTCACGTCATGGGAAACCATTATTTTTATTAGTTCTTCAAAAGAAGTTTTCCGAGGATTCCAGCCAAGTAGAGTCTTAGCTTTCGTCGGATCACCTAACAACTGTTCAACCTCAGCAGGACGAAAATATTTAGAATCCACTTCAACTACAACTTTACCTGTAGCCCTATCAATACCTTTCTCATTTACCCCTTTTCCTTCCCAAATAAGTTTAATGCCAACCTCTTTAAATGCCAATGTAGTAAATTCACGTACTGTATGGTACTCGCCCGTAGCTATAACAAAATCTTCTGGAATATCATGCTGAAGAATCAACCACATACATTCTACGTAATCCTTAGCGTATCCCCAATCACGGAGAGAATCCAAGTTTCCTAAATAAAGTTTATCCTGCAAACCTTGGACTATACGAGCAACAGCCAAGGTTATTTTGCGAGTTACGAAAGTCTCCCCCCTCCTTTCACTTTCATGGTTGAAAAGAATTCCATTTACAGCAAACATATCGTAGCTTTCACGATAATTCTTAGTAATCCAAAAACCGTATTGCTTCGCCACTCCATACGGAGAGCGGGGATAAAAGGGGGTAGTTTCTTTTTGAGGAACTTCTTGAACCCAACCAAACAGTTCTGAAGTAGAAGCCTGATATATTTTTGTCTTTTTTTCCATTCCCAAAATACGAACAGCTTCCAACATGCGAAGCGTACCAACAGCATCAGCTTCCGCTGTATATTCCGGAACGTCAAAAGAGACTTTTACATGACTCTGGGCTGCAAGATTATATATTTCATCAGGTTGTACTTGTTGGATAATACGAATCAAAGAACTAGAATCAGTCATATCGCCATAATGAAGATTCACTAAACGTTCTTTCTTCATATCACGAACCCATTCATCCAAATATAGATGTTCTATACGACCGGTATTAAAAGAAGAGGAACGGCGCAGAATACCATGAACCTCATACCCCTTTTCTATTAGAAGCTCTGCTAAAAACGAGCCGTCCTGACCCGTAATACCAGAAATTAATGCTATTTTCTTCATTAAACACAGAAATAAAAGAGTTAAAAAACAAACAAGAATTATACTAGTATTTACCCTTATTCCAAGAAAACAGATTTAAGAATGTACATGGACTCTTATATTCTCATACATTTCTTTTAGAATATTCCTAATAAATAGAGAATTGCCTATAATATATCTTCTCCACATACGTTTTGGCTCTATCATGAGCCGATAAAGCCATTCTAAAGAATGATCCTGCCACCATTGCGGAGCACGTTTTGCCGTACCTGCAAAAAAGTCAAAAACAGCACCAATAGTTCCTACATGGCAATGTATATTTAACTCGTTCCAATGAGTATAAGTCCATTTTTCTTGTTTCGGAGCAGTCATACCAATCCATAGTAAATCAGGATTTTCAGAATTAATTGCAGTTACAATTGCAGCATTATCCTCTTTAGAAAACTCTGGTTTATAAGGTGGTGAATAAGTCACAACCTCCAAATTCGGATATATTTCTGCCGATTTTATTTTAATCAGTCCCAACACTCTTTCCGAACTCCCCATAAACATTACTTTTTTAGAATCTTTACTATTAGAATTTGCGTCCTTTTCCAGTTCGCTCATTTCGTGGACAAAAAGATCCCAGCCCGCAATACGTTCTTTAGGTTTCGATTTAGCATTCAACCACTTGCAAGCTTTCACAATACTCGCTCCGTCGGGAATAAGGACATCCCCCTTCATTAATGCTTTGGCAAAAAGTGGATCTTTCAGAGCTGTGTTGTAAGAATGTGCATTAATTGTGTTTATTAGCAACTTTCCTTGTGGCAATGATTTTAGTTGCTCTGTGCTCTCCATGATAAAGAGTTCTTTTAGTTTAATCATATAAATACAATTATTTTATTATATATTTCTCATAAAGTTCCGTTGTCCATCTTGCTATACTGCTCCACAATAGTTTTTATGCCTTACATTTCTGTGAGAACTACTTCAGCAATTTCCTGTTTACCTCTTAGTTATTTAAGACTTATGTGATTTTATGTACAGATATTATTAAGGTTATCCATTTAGTTTTTTCATACTATAAACATTCAATATGATACCCCGTTTGGTGATACTATGATTGATTTCAACCTTGTATATTTCTTAAAAGCAGCATTTATACCGATATAAATTAATATCCTTCAATTGATTGTCTCAATACTTTTTCATCTCTACCGAACATACCAACAGCTCATACCTCAAAGTATTATTATTCCTTTAGCAGTTGATCATACAAGTCAGCTATTTCATTATTTATAGTCTCAAGTTTAAATGTGGTAGATGCTAGTAACTTAGACTCCTTTGCGATATCCTCTCTCAACAGTTTATTACTTATTAGCTTTCCCAGCTGATCTGCTAGACTTTTTATATCTCCGGGCTTAAATAACAATAAATTTTTCCCATCTTTTGCTATATCCGGTATTCCCCCTACAGGAGTTGTTATAACAGGCAGTCCATAAGCCCATGCATCTAAAACAGCCATAGGAAATCCTTCCGCATAGCTAGGGAGACAGAAGATTGTAGCTTCCTTGAAGACTTTATCCTTCTCATACCCATTTACCCATCCTAAAAATTCCGTTTGCTTATTTATACCAAGTTTTTCAGATAGCTTTCTTCCTTGCTCTATTTCACCATTACCAGCAAATACAATTAACCAGTCTGGATAAGTTTTGGCTACCAAAGCGAATGCCTTAATCATATCCGCATAACCTTTACGAATATTCAGTGTTCCTGCATAAAGTATTATGTTTTTCTTTTCATGCTTTTCTTTAAGAATTTCTGTAGTACATGGATTATAGATCACTTGTAATTTATCATTCAGCTGAAGTGCATTGTTTACATATTCTTTCCACATTTCCGATAAAACAATCACTCTATCAGCCCGATTAAACAAATAGTGATAAATCCATCTATACTTACTATTTACAGTTGTATCTGGTGAAAAAGCATGAAAATGAACAATTACTTTCTTCCTACAAATTTTAGCAAACGAAACAAATAAACATTTACGCAAAGCAGATGGTGGTTCACTAGTGTGAATATGTACTAAATCATAGCTTGGAAGTACCCATAAGAATTGAACAAAGCCTTTTATAAAATACCACAATTTATATTTTCCATTTTTATCTATATGGGTTTCAATCCATTTACAATGATAATTATTCCACTGTTCTCCCTTTTCATGGGCCTTTACCACAGACGTAATGCCACCACGTGTCTTACGAGACGTAGCGATTACTAAAACTTTAAACATCCTGATTTATATTAGTAATATTATTCTAACAATGACACCAATCGATCCGCTAGATAATTCGCCCGTTCAATCATCTCATTTACTTTAACAGTAACCTTTTCTTTATAACCGTCTTTAAAAGTTAATAGCTTTTCTACAATCAAAGGTAGCTCTGATTCAGTACGGATCACACTATGATTCTCTGTGCAATCAAAATCCTTCAAAATGGAAAGACGTTTCGACTCCATCTTATCATTCATTATGCGCAAGCGCCAATCAACCGTTAACACTGGAATTTTATAACGCATTGCAAAAACCGTATCATGAAAACGTTCAGTTAAAACATAATCGCAATGAGCAAACAATCCAGCCCACTCAAAAGGAGTCAACGATTTAAGTGACAAATCACAATTGGGATCATACTCGGATGTAACAAGAAAATATCCTTTTTCATGTAACAGTTTCGCTAAGGGCTTTCTATACTTAAAACAACGGTCAAAATGATAGAATATAACTCTACCAGTTCCTTTTGGTATGCATTTCGTTTTCCTTTCTGATATGGAAAAAATTGATATAGGTAAAAAGAAAGTAGGATCAGGCTGTTTGTTGATCTGCCTTATATCAATATTTAAACAATCTTTGAAAAAATTCATCGTGACATAATCGCGCAATCCAATCTGTTTAAAATCAGAGACACGCTTTCTCTGCTCTCTATATAATTCCTTGTGTTTCAATAAATTTACAGCACTATCCGCACTTGCCGCAAAATAAACTTTCGCTGTCTTAATATCTGTAGAAGGCCACATTATCCCCCACTTGCCATTGATAGCGCATGATTCTATTATTGTATCACTACCAATAACAATTAAATTAAAACTATTAGCATATTCTGTAAATACACTTTCCTCCTCAGATCTCAAATACATAGAAAACCGCCTTTCATCCCACTGCATATTTTTCTTTTGGCTTTGCTGGAAAAGTTTTGTACGCTTTTTAGATGCCAATACATGAACAATTTTTTGCCAAATAGAGAGATCGTCAGTAGTAGATTCAGCTCCTTTAACTTCATTTTTTGTAGAATCTGTTTCCTTAATAGCACCTACATAGTTCAAATACTTAATCTCCGCATTTTTAAATCGTTGGCGCAAAGCATACTGTACTCCATAAGCTTGTAAGAAAGTCCCCGGATTAGTTTCTTTCCAATATGTAATAATTAGTATTCTCATTATAATAGAATATTTACTTTTTCACCATTCATACGGATAATTGATGATTTTGCAGGAACAACTACAGAGCTCTTAGGTACATTCTTTACAACCACAGCACCAGCACCAATATTAGAATTTTCCTCTACCACAATGTCACCAAGAACAACTGCATGCGCCCAAACTTTCACATTATCTTCTAAAACAGGTTCCTTTAAATTACGACTTCCAATTGTGCAATTTTGACCTATCACGCAATTCCTACCAATTCGATAAGCATTGATCACTGTACCCCAACCATGACCGATGTATAACCCACCTCCAATTCTAGCAGAAGGTGTCCATATATGTAAAGTTGATAAAGGTGGAAACCAAAATAAAAGATAACGCCAAAATCTTCCCATCCGCATATAGAAGATATTACGAAATTCTGGAAATATAAGCATCAGATAAACAAATGTAAAGAAAAGGTTATATTTAATAGATTTTCTTGATTTATAATGCGATATGTCATCCCTTATTTCCACATTACCCCGCAAAACATTTACACACAATATTATAATATGAAAGAATAAGGGTATTACAGCTATACCAACTAGTATATTTTTAATAAAGAGTTTCATATATATATTTATTGATTTAATTTTACATATTCACAATACGAATAGCGATGTGAAACCGCTACTTTATAATTGTCCTTAAACGTTCCTACACCTATCAAAAGAACCGGAACCTCATGATTTGGAAGATGCATCTCTTGTTTTATTTTTTTTGTGATTCTCCGTTTATGTCCCATAGTCAATGGTATGGTGGCTACCCCATAATAATGAAGAGCGTAAAGAAGATTCATTGCATAAATACCTCCATCGACAAAAGGAAGATTTTGTTCATAAAAACCATAATTCCTCAAATCACCACATATAAGAATAGCACATTGCATTTGCTCATTAAATCCTTTACTTCCCCCCTGCAATTTGAACATTTTTGCAACTAACTTATTTTCTGTATACACATGTAGTCTCCAACTTTGCCTATTGCAAGCAGACGGAGTACGTTCACAAAGCCTTAATGCGGCATACACATGTTCTATATTCAATGGTGAGGTTCCAAAGTCGCGAACAGAAAACCGTAATTGAGAGAACTCATCAAATGGAGATTTTAATTTGCTAGAAATTTCCTTCAAACTAAGATTATATATTCCACCTACATCCATAATTTGAATATCGTAACAAGAGCACAACTTATGGAGATATCTCTCCACTTCTGTCATATCAGCCCCCATATTCTTATTAAATTCAACATATTTCTGCAACACCGAAACCGATTCTACAACAAATTGTTTTGCCCCCCCTCTTTTTAACAAATTAACAAGATCTTTTATGATAGCAAAAGCCTTTTCCTTTCCAAAACCGACTTTAACTGTTCCAATAGACATACCCTTTTCCAAAGCATGTATTCTGATTTGTAATTCTGCCTGCTTTTTAAAGATATCCTTTGTCTGGTTCGTACTTCCACTATACAAAGTCAATGAGAAGGACTCCCCTATTTTGTCAAATAGAATACGTAACCATACGATAAAAGGATTTCCTTTAATAGCCGACTTTAATTTTTCTTTCATACAATTTTAAGCTAAAGAATTATTTACATAATATGTCATCAAACATTTCTATATATTGAGAGGCTATTCTTTCTGCTGAATAGTAATAGCAACCGACACAAATATCCTATTTCAGACAGTCTACAGTCATAAAGCGTATTCTCATGTAGATAAGGTATATCAAACACTTTAATTTCTTTATTTTTATTAAACTGTTACATCACATTGATTAATTCCCTTTTTTTCTTCAATCAGCAAGTTGTAAAATCCTTTGACTAACAATGCTTATTTTGAAAGGTACCAATCATAAATTGAGTATTCATAAGCTTACAAAGATTTGAAATATTCAATATATTTAGAAGCAACCGTCTCAACCGAATAATTCTGAAAAGTATAGGTTCTCAGATTATTCCGCATCTTTACATATTCAACATTATCCAATTGGGATGCCTTCTTTATTACAGCCACTAAATCATGCAAATTGTTCCGTTTAAACAGATAACCATTCTCTCCATCAATTACTCTTTCCGCAAATCCCTCAATATCACTAGCTATCACTGGAAGATTATAATAATAAGCAATCATATGAGGCCCACTCTGTGCTACATCTTCATATGGCAACATCAGAAAATCATGTTTTGTAAATAACTCCGCAATCTCACAATCATCAATACGCTTGAAATAAGTTGAAATAGAGGAACATCCATCAATTTGCCGAATAAATCGTTCTGCATCTTTACAATTGCCACAAATATTAAGATGAATTCTATTTTGTATCTCCTGAGGCAGCCCCTTTATCGCATCAATCAATAAATCCAAGCGTTTATTTTCAACCACATTACCAAAGAACAGTAGATTCAACTTTGAAGAATCTACCTTATAATTATCGGTTACTACCTCACCAAAGCTTTTTACGGCCATAGGTGCATAGAACATTGACTTCGTTGGATATTTTTTCCTAAAATAATCTGCTGTAAATTTTGAGAAGAGCTGAAAATGATGATTATATTTGAATACTGTATTTACATACCATCTTAAACGTTTAGACCATACAGAATAGGGAATTACATTATGAGCAGCATGAACTATGAAAATCTTTCCTGCAAAGAATTTGAGAACAAAAAAGAAATAGGACACATCCATAAAACCCGAGTATATAATGTCATACTTTCTAATACCAATAGCATTAAACAGCTTGATATACTCTAATATACGTAGAGGATTTAATCCTCTATTCTTAAACTTAAAAACACAAGTAACATCTGGATGAACGGGAACTTTACTATTAAAGTCACTCAACTGATACCAATCAATCTGCATCCCGCTATATTTCATCAAATAAGGCACCACATTCTGATCTGTATCCATGAATGCATCACCTGTTATCCAGCAAATCTTTTTTTTCCCCATAAACTTATTCTACCTTAATACCTTTAATTCCACAATTTTCAGCAAATTCCATATCACTGTCATTATCTCCTATCATCACACAACACTCAGGCCTTATGTCAGGATAGTCATGCAAAATTTCCAAAAACATGCCGTTTCCCGGTTTACGACGAACATCAGCTTCTGTCAATGACGTACAATAATATATACCATCAATACGACCACCATGCAATGTTATTTCCTTGCACATTTTACTATGTACATCAAGCAACGCTTGTTCTGTCATTATCCCCTTGCCTACCCCGCGTTGATTTGTCACAATAAAAATATGTTTGGCAGTTCGAGCGAAGCGGGCAAGCGTTTCAAGAACACCGGGAAGAAAAACAAATTCCTCCCAACATTTCACATAATCATTAGGGCGCAATACATTAATCACACCATCCCGATCAAGTAACAAAGTGTCATATTCACTCAGATTCAAGTCTCTCAACTGCATATTAAAAAAGAGTCTTAAAGTCTTCGTTAGCTTTATCGTAATCCGAAGGGATGCCTATGTCAATAAAATAGCCACCGAAATCGAAAGCATAAAGATTTCCTTGTTTCACACCTGATTCCAATACAGCTGTTTCAAACGAGAACTTCGTCTCGTCCGGCCATTGCACACGACTACGATTGATATAATAAACACCACCATTAATAAATCCTTCCTCACAATATTGCTTTTCACAGAAAGTTTTTACATGATGGTCAACCGAGTCAACCAACACTTGTCCATAGCGTTCAAAATTCTTCATCTTTTTCAAAGCCAATGAAATAGCTGCAGAAGCTAAATAATGCTTATTGTAGAGATCATCCAAATCAACGTCAAAAAAAGTGTCACCATTAAGAACAACTACGTCTTTCCCTATACATTTACTGAAAGCCTGCTTGATACCACCACCTGTACCTAAAGGAGTCTCTTCCACCGAATAGTTGAATGTAAAAGGAAACTCTTCACCGTATTTATCGATCCAATTGATTATGACATGACGTAAATGTCCCACAGAAAGTACCACATGCGAAACTTTGTAACGAGTTAGATATTTGAGCAGATACCACAAGAAAGGTTTTCCGTCTATAGGAGCCATACACTTGGGAATTTCATTTCCAATAGTGGAACGTAAACGGGTGCCCAATCCTCCCGCCAATATTATTACTTCCATAGAATTTATTTAGTAAAAAAATAATCCTCTAACATTAAACACAAACAGTGATACACAGGTAAATGCAGCTCTTGTATCATATAAGTTTCTGTTTGCGGTACACGGATACAAACATCAGCCATAGCAGATAATTTACTCTCTTTAGCACCGGTCAGGCCAATCACCCTCAACCCCTTAGCCTTGGCCGTAACTGCTGCATAAAGTACATTCTTGCTATTACCTGAGGTTGATATGCCCAACAGCACATCCCCCACTTCACCAAAGCCATTAACCTGTTGCGCAAAGCAAAGTAACGGTGCACAATCATTCATATAAGCTGTTGACAAAGCCACATGCCCACCAAGCGCAATAGCGGGCAACGCTCCTTGCAGATTCTGCGCCAACACTTCTCCCATCTCCGTATCAACATTTTGCAAAGCAACCACTGCAGTCTCACTAAGTTTTCGAGGATTCTTAAATCCTTTCATCAACTCTCCAACAATATGTTCAGCATCAGCGGCACTACCACCATTACCACATACCAAAAGTTTGCCTTGTTTCTCATAACTCGCCTTCAAAAATTCAAAAGCAGCCTGTATATCGGCTACACAGCTCTCCAAAATAGGATAACGCTGTGTCAATAATTCGAGTTGATTCATTATATTATATTTTATCCGTGGAATAAATTTTCCAACCATGTGCACCACCTTCGGTAAACTGGAAGGGCATTACAAAACCATCAAGTTCCTTCAAGGCATTAATCACCTCCTTCTTGCGGGTAGGTTCTACCATCAACATAATGAAACCTCCACCACCAGCGCCACTGACTTTACCCGCCAAAGCCCCTGCAGGAATAGCAACATCAAACACTTCTTGAATCATGGGATTAGATATAGCTTCAGCCATCTTCTTTTTATCTTCCCAACCTTGACCTAAAATCTTGGCAAACGCTTGCATATCCCCCTTAAGCAGTGCTAACTTCATATCAATAGCACTCTGTTTTATACGATGCATAGCATCGATAGCTTTCTGATTGCCACTCGAAGTGTTCTTTCTCTGTTGATCGATAATGGCTGCACTGCTACGCGACGCACCTGTAAAGTAGAGCACCATAGAAGCTTCCAATTCATCAATAATCCATCGTTTTATTTTCAATGGATTTACGATAACCAAATCATTCTGAAGAAATTCCATATAGTTGAATCCACCGAAAGCAGCCGCATATTGATCCTGCTTACCGCCTGACAGACCAAGATCCTTACGCTCTATTTCATAAGCCAACCGTGAAGTCTCGTAGTCACCTAAAGGCAAGCTGAGCCATTCGATAAAGGCCTTAAGAATACATACCACCATGGACGATGAAGTGCCCAATCCTGAACCGGCAGGTGCATCGTTGTAGGTTGTGATTTTAAAACTGCGAGGTGCAATTCCAAAGTCCTTCACAACACGGTTGTATACACCTTTGATAAGACAAGCTTCATTGTCGATATTAAGCTGTGAATCCGTCGGTTTCCTCAATTGTACAATAGGTGTACAGATTAATGGTAGCGTTAAGAATCAAACCACCATACAAGTCGCTATAAGGTGACACGTCACTACCGCCTCCCGCCAATCCGAGGCGAAGGGGAGCCTTACTTCTTACAATCATTTGAATTCGAATTTTATTCTGATTTACAAAAAATATATTATTCCAATTTCCTCATAACCATATTTACGGCATCATGAACATGAGGATTGATATAACAAACAGCGGCAGACCACCAAAAGACAATGGTAGTTCATTCAAAATATCGAAACAAGTCTTTGTGGTTATTTTTAATCATTTAAAAAACGAATGTATTCATTCACTATAAATTCATTCATTCTACGCATATAATCTCCATTAGATTTCTTCATGTCTGTTATTAAGATTTCTTTTGTCCTCCACAACTTAACAAGAAAATCAATCCAGTCTTGAGGTTTATCCGAGAAAAAAAGTGATGTTTTATCTTTTTCAAAGACCCCTTTCATACTATGAGGATGAACCATCGTAACTTTGTCGTAAGAAATAGCCTCGAAAGTCTTAATTTTCAGTCCTGTACCCTGATAAGTTGGATTAATAGCAACATCACCTTGTTCGTATAAAACATTAGGAGAATCCACATAGCCAATCAACTTTACCCCTTCACCTAAATCATCATTTATAATCATCTGACAAATAGCTCCCGCTATAATACATTGTGCATCTACAAAATGTTTTCTAATAAGAGGAAATACCTCTTTTAAGAACCAACGTAAACCATTTATATTATAGCTATTATTACCTGACAGAAATACTATGTTATGATTACCTATTACAGGACTTGATTGATAAGTATACTTACTATAGATGTTATACACTTTACTCCTAGGTGAAAGTATTTCAAAATAATACTTTTCCTGATCCTGCACTGCAAGAATATATGGTGAACGTTGCATTGCTTTTGCTTCTGTATTCGCGTCAATAGCCATTGTCCTTTCGCCAACTACCAAATCTTTATAAGCAAAACAATCATGAGTAAACAATGCCTTTTTAGGTATTGATATATTTTCAAATAATTTAGTAAGATAATAGTAATTTACTATACAAATATCAAAATCATATTGAGCATCAAGTCGATTTACATAAGCAGTCAACTTATGTGGATAATTAACATCACAAGATTGATAGCCATTATGAAATCGCTTATTATACTTCATTATAAGATTGAAATAGAACTTTTCTAATTGGCTTACACGTAAATAAAAAAAATATTCCCCCCAGTAGGCTTTAGTCTCTTCATACGCTTTTAGATGCTCCAATGAATTATGCTTCATAGGGCGCTCATCAATATACAAAAAGAAAATCTCGTTACCTAAATCTTTCAAAATCTGAGTTTGAGCTAGTATACCCCATCTATTACCTGCACTAGTAGGGTGAGTTGGACATTTTGAAACTATTAATATCTTCATCTGTTTCAAATTAAACATTTATATAAATGGAGAAAACGCTTCGTGACCTATAAGGCCCCTACTTATATATAATAAAATTATTTGTTGACACGTTAGTCATATAAGCAATTATTTGTGCTTCAAAAGCATATATTGAATGAAATATAACAAAGAAAAAAACTGTAACTTTTAATACTAAATTATTAATAACTTTCTCTTTATACAAAATATAAAGAAGAATGCCCCATCCGAATTCAATAAAAATAGTAATGTTATAAACAAATCGAGATAATATTTCATTGTTTCCCATCAATAATCTTAAAGGCATAGCCAAAATGCCTATTAATACAAAACTGTGAAGCGTAGGATTGTTCAGAAAAAAGCCCTTCAATTCTATTTTTTTATATACAATGAGATAAAGTATCATTTTAATTACAGCAATACTATAAGTAATGACAGGCACTGTACCACCAATAAATCTATCATTCAAAAACTGTGCCTCACTATATCGTCCAGTTGTATCTAAACTAGAAAAAATGACCATAAAATTCTCAACAGCACCTTTAAATACATAGGAAAAAAACGCTATTACTAGCAGAATTAACAACATTTTTTTTAATGAGATTGCGATCTTATCCACTTTGCTTAAAATATAAAACAATGGTATCCAGGGTATTGTTGAATAATGAATAGAACATCCCAAAATTGCCAAAATCAAAGCTAATAATAACTTTCTATCTATATAGCACCGAAAAGCTATATATAGAATCGAAATTGCAAAAAATTGCCTAGATATATTCAAACAATTATAGAAACATGATATATATACATAAGGCAAAGAAAATAATAAATATTTTCTATTATCCCGTAACAAATAGCATAAAGCAAATACATATACAAAGGCTTCTACAAGAAATATAGAATAAAAATCAAAATCTAATCCTGCCAAAATCTTGTTTATATAAGCATAACCAATTTCCACATCATCTCGAAACAATATGTCCATCTTCATGTAATTAAAGGTATTATAGTATTGATACCAATCCCAAGAATAATTATACCGATAACCCAATAAAATTGTATATATAAGAATAGGAATGAGAATTCGCCAATCAAAAATCATAATTTTTGATTGAAGTTTTCTATATTGATTACAAGATAATACTTGATATGATAAAGGAAAAACAATAAAAGCCACTAGTACTAAATTAAAAACAATTACTGTCTGCTCAAATAAATTCGAGCCAAAATAAATTTCACCCATATTAGAGCTGACTTCAGAAATTTAATAATTTTGAACTGCAATATTCATTATCTCATTCAACCTTGGAGCTAAATCAAATTTTCCCAAATTGTCCAAAAAACTATCTACCCGCATGATGTTGTTTGGAATATTATCAAAATCAATTAGAGATATATCTGGTTCTATTCCAAACATTTTTTGTAGTCCCTCGAATTTATTGAAATAACATATACCAAACATTGGTTTAAGCATGGTATACCCTGAAATTCCAAAATGCATTCTTCCTGTTACCGTAAACTCTACATATTCTATATAAGATTTAAGTGTATAGCCATCTTTTATATGCTCTACAAAATAGCCGTTCTCTTGGAATTTGCCGAATATCTGCGCACTAAGATCTTTATCATTTATATTCAAAGCATATTTACGCAAATCGTGATACAAGAAAACAATACTATATCCTTTTTTTTCAAATGCATTTAATAGCTGTTGTTGTTGACAAAGGTAATCTACTAATCCTACCTGTTTGGCTTGTATAGTATTAGGACAATAAGCCAATAACTTACGTCCTTTCTCCCTCTGTTGTACGACCCATTCTTTAAACTGATTATCAACAATATCATCCACCGGCTTATCACACATAAAAGCTATATCTGCTACCAGTTTCAACCGGTCTGCAGGCAACACTTGAATCATCCTATTATAGGAATCTACATCACGTAACTTAATCACACTATATTTAGAAATCTGCTTAATTTGTGATATAAAGTATTCCGACATATCCTTACGAACGCTAAAGCCTGTTATATTAACATGTAATCCCATATTATGAGCCATTTTTAATACCGTAAAACGAAACATATTAGTAGCATATATTCCATCCAAAATATCAGCTCCAATAACATGCAACTCTGAATGTTGCATAATAAGCGAAAGCATCTTAAGACACGGAAAATATCCGTTATATCTCTCATCCAAAGCTATGCGTTGACTCCAAAAGGATCTTGCTTCAATTTTTCTTTCACAGATGGTCACTGGATAATGGCACAGGCTCAAAAATCCCTTTACCATTATATCATCGCCAAATCCCCCATCTATACTGGCTGCCGGTATCAACAGTACTCTTTCAGAATTTGATGAGCGACGAACCATCTTACTAACAAATAAAGCCAGCTTCCTATCTAAAAAAGATATAAAAATTAGAATCTTATTTTTTACTACCCGCATATTATCTTTCTAATAATTTGTTTAACAACCATTTTAACTGGTCTACGCGTAAGTCTCATAACCGTTTCCCTTATTTTCTTTCCCTTTATAAAATCAGCGAAAAACAATGCTCTTTTAGAAGTCATCTCCATTGAATGATAATACGATTGATTAAATCTCGTTCCTTCTTCAAGGGTAACAGGCATTGATTCAAAGTTGCAGGTGTTAAATATATCTGCACCCTTTAGCGAATGTATGATAGCCAAACTAACGCCCTTATCATCATCAAAATCTGGATACAGCTTCTGAATACCCCAAAAATCAGCCATTGTAACATCGGATCCACAAGTTCCTCCTTTGGCAGGACAAGCGTAACAGGATGGGCGCATGAATAAATTGTTCACAAATCCTCTCGAATAAGGATCTTCTGAAAATATATTAGACAACAAAACTGAATTTTCACCGGTCTTAGAGACCGATTTCTTTAAGACAACAAAACCGAATTTTTTCCAGCCATACTTTTCTTTCTCTCTAAAATTTATATCTGTAATCGCAGAGATAGATTCTGGCGAAGACAACAAAACCGTTTTTTTTCCAGCGACTTCGCAAAGCGCAGTTTTATGCGATTGTAAATGTGTTAATTCCATCAAAAACTTCCTCCATACACCCGGGCTGGGAACACCGTGACAAATGACATCAACTGTTAACAAATTTTCATACTCATGCCGCAGAAAGTTCTTTAAACCTAATATTTGACAAGATGTACCTGTAAACAGTACTAATTTACCTTGTTTCAAAAAAGTTTCAACCTCAACAAAAGTGTTTCCTATTCGACTTTGCACATATTTACTCCGCATAAGAGGTTCAAGAGTATCCATACTTTCAGCCTTTTGATGTCGAACTTCCCATTTATCATCATAAGCTGCTCCAAAAACTACACCTCCTTTTTGTATAACATATTTGCCCAAAGAATAAAATACTCCACCAGAAGAACTATTCAATCGTATCCTTTCATTACGATTCTTAACTGCATAAACATAAAGTGGTTCATTACATTCCCCCCGATTAATGACAGGACACACTTTCTCACAAAGTCCACAATCAATACAGTTACTCTCATCAACTAATGGATATAAGAAGCCCTCTTTATCTTCTTTAAAAAATATACAATGCCTAGGACATCGTTGCAAACAGGCTCCACATCCACAACAATCTTCCTTCACAGACAACTTTATCATATTAATTTTATTTTTTGAAGAATAATTTGAATTCTACTATAGGCAAAACCTTTTTCTTGTCGATCAAGCCCAATATAATATACTGAAAGAGAAACTGTTGACATACAAAGTAAACAAGTTATAATAAAATCAACAAAGCCATTATCTCTGTAATAATGATATAATAGAGGCAGCGGCAATGATAAACAAACAACCATAAATATCCTCCCTAATATAATCATGTATTCACTCAAATCAAGCTTAATCATAGGACGAATAATAAAAAGCCTAACAGCAAATGCTATAACACTAAATATCAAATGGACAATGAATACAGAATTAGGATCGCCTCCCGTTTCCAATATAATATATGATACCGGAAGAATTGCTAATAAAATTCCCCCTACAACCGATTGATAAAGACGAACTCTACCTGTTGCGGAAGCTGCCACCATTAAAGGATTCGCAACAGAATCAACAATGGTAGTACACAACATTATGCGGAGAAAAGTGACAGTGTAATCAGGAACTGTTTTCAGCCAAATTGTTAGTACAAAATCAGTCTGAATCATAATCGGCAACGATAAAAATAAAAGTAAGAAAAAAGTAAACTTACTACTCCGACCAATTAATTTATGCATCATTTTGTAATCATCCGCTGCATAAGTCTTAGTTATCTGAGGATTCAATGCCATCTGAAAATTACTCGAAAACTGGATAATTGCACTTTGAACTTGAACTGAAACTGCACGCGCAGCATTAACGACAGGACCAAAAAATATGTTTAATAAGATATTTAATCCTTGGGAACTTAAAACCGCGGCAATATTTCCAAATAAATTCCAACCTGTAAATCCAGCCATTTCCTTTATCAAAGCTTTATTGATAACCCATATTGCATGGGTCTCAGGAAAGTGCTTATTACAATATACCTTATATATAACTCTAATCGCAAATTGCACAAACAGTATTAGTATTGCATAAAGAATTAATTTGTCTACAGAAAAAAATAATAATAAATAAACAATGGCTAATTTTAAAACTACTTCAAGTATTGATATATACGCAAATGCTGACATTCTTTCATGAGCAACTATTATAGCATTATAAGGAACACTCATTATTAATACTACTGTAGCTAAAATAGAACATTGAAAAACCCAAAAAGCCGCATCCATTCTATCAACAGGAATTTGCATTTTATTGTACAAGAACCATACGCCTACAGTTTCGGCTCCTACAACAACGAGAACGGAAATAATGCCCAAAATAAGCTGGCAAGTATTAAATACGACTTTTAATCTTTCAAAATTACCTTTACCCAATTCATAAGTAATATAGCGCATAGTTGTAGTTGACATAGAGCTGTTAAGAAACCCAAACATCGCCACAATACCACCAACTACATTATAAATACCATAGTCTTCAACCCCTAATGTATTGAGTACAATACGACTTGTATACAATGCCACAAGCATCATGAATATCATACGAAAATACAACAAGAGTGTATTTTTGGCTATGCGCTTATTATTTGAAAATGTGTTCATAAAAGAATAATACCGAATTTCTACCCTATTTTAGCATTCAATTTCGACATATGGTACTTAAAATTAGTAGAGAAAGTTTCGTTCTATGCCTTGATTGATTCAAATAGTCATTTCATTCCACATCTGACATGTCAGCTAAGCAAATTACTATTGGATGATAGAGATAAATAAACGATTTAGTACTACTTGCCAATAAACAAATCCCTAGCTACATTGCCAACAGTATTAGTTGAAACAATATCCAGCGCAGCCCCTATGACCCCACCCAGAAGTGGCACTCCTTTGATTAAGTTTATAGCACCTTTCTGTCCAAATCTTGTAAGCAATCTAAAGCCAACGGCCTGATTTATTTTAGTAATAAGAGCTCCCGGAAGTTTCTTTAACATAGAAACCGCGATCTTTTCTCCGATCTTTATCCCTAAATTCTTCACGATTTCCGCTGAAGATGTAGCTACAAGGCAAGAATATGCCAATGTTTTAACCTTATCATCTTTCACATCATATCCACACATTATGGCAATAGCAGCTATCATTCGCAATTGAATATACAGAATGGAAGTGATATTTGCAGGCAAAGTGACCGGTATTGTCAGGATTCCTCCAATTCCTGTCAGAAAACCGGAAGTCCCCGCTTTCGCATTCTGCCAGCGGATTAAATTGTTGATTTGTTCGGGCAGGCTATCTCCTTCTTTCAAATACTCCTGCGCCAGTTCTTCTGCCGAGCCCAGCCCTACCACTCCAT
>OHPX01000376.1_pt1 | contig 26328 bp, 25 predicted proteins | sample 1577801 | NCBI WGS metagenome assembly OHPX01 (sample SAMEA3879584, study PRJEB24766) | human gut metagenome | biome: human-associated habitat; feature: feces | place: USA | collected 1985/1987 | reverse complement strand
AAGTAACAATCTCCATGCAGGTGTCAGACCGTATTTACGTGACGTGACACGTGGCTAGTAACATAGGGCTACGCCCGTTATGTGAAATACCCCCGGCTCCGCCGGGGGATTTTTATTTTCCGCCTTGATCCCGCATTAAAAAGGTTACAAAAGGGTACGGATGCACCCGGCATCCGCTTATATTCCCGGTAATCGCCGGAAAATATCCGTATTTTCGCCCGCAGGTCAGATCAATCTGCACAAAAAGCGGCCGATGTAATTTTCTATTTGCACAAAAATACCATTTGCTTCTTGATTATTTTGCGTGGATGTGCCATACTAAAGCCACGGTAACGTTCCCGAAACCGTTTCCGGCTTTCCAACGGAACGCCGGTGCTTAAAATAACAGGAACGAGGGGTTAGCTCATGACCATTAAGGATATCGCCCGCATCAGCGGATGCTCGGTGAGTACGATTTCCCGGGTCATCAACGACCGGCCGGACGTCCACCCGGAAACCAAGGAGCGCATCCGCCGCATCATGCGGGAGGTTGGTTTTACCCCCAACACCAATGCCCGGCAGCTGAAGATCCAGCAATCCCGCAGTTTGGTGTTTGTGGTAAAAGGCACCCGCAACCTCTTTTTCTCGGACTTTCTGGTCCAGCTGCAGCGAGCCGCTACCTTGTATGGTTACAACGGCATCGTCTCCTATCTGGACGAGAACGCCAACGAGATCGATGCTGCGGAAAAGATCCTGCGGGAGATCAAGCCCAAGGGTATGATCTTTTTGGGCGGAAGCGTTGCAAACTTCCAGCGTGGATTTCACTCCATCACGGTGCCTTCGGTGCTGGCCACCTTGGTATCCGAGGAGTTGGTCTTCCCCAACCTGTCCATGGTAGGGGTCGATGACCGGGCCGCCGCACGGGATGCGGTGGACTACTTGATCCGTCAAGGACACCGCCGCATTGCGGTGCTGGGCGGACCGGAAAGCAGCTATCCCAGCCGGATGCGCCGCCTGGGCGCACAAGACGCTATGGAAGCTGCAGGGCTGGCTTTTGACGACCGGCTGTACGGATTGTCTAACTACGATTTCGAGTCCGCCTATCACGGCATGAACAGCTTGCTGGCCCGCCGGGCGGAGTTTACCGCACTGTTTGCCATGAGCGATGTCATTGCCTTTGGTGCGATACGTGCACTGGTCAGCGCAGGGTTTCAGGTGCCCAAAGATGTGTCTGTTATTGGATTTGACGGCATCACGATGTCCCGCTACTGCGTACCGGTGATGACCACCATCGTGCAGCCCAGTGAGCAGATCGCGCTGCAAAGCGTTGAACTGCTGGTAAGGCAGATCGAGCATGGCGCCCCGGCGCAGACCGTGACCCTGCAGCCGGACCTGCAGCAGGGGGAAAGCGTACTCCCCCGCTGAACCTTTTCTTTTGTCTCTCTTCCGTCCACACAGACGGATCACAAAAAAACACACAGATAAGCAAGGAGAACTAAGATGAAAAAGATGATCTCTCGCCGTAATTTCCTCGCCGCTGCCGGTGTCTCGGCTGCTGCATTGGGTCTGGCCGCCTGCGGCGGTTCCAGCTCCAGCTCGGCTCCTTCCAGCAGCGCTGCTCCCTCCTCCTCTGCCGCTTCCTCTGCACCCGCAGCCAGCGGCAAGGTCTACTATCTGAACTTCAAGCCCGAACAGGATGAGGCTTGGCAGAACCTGGCCAAGGCATATACCGAGGAGACCGGTGTGCCCGTTACTGTGGTGACCGCTGCTTCCGGCCAGTACGAGACCACCCTGATGAGCGAGATGGAAAAGAGCGAGGCTCCCACCCTGTTCCAGGTCAACGGCCCGGTGGGTCTGGCCAACTGGAAAGACTACTGCTACGACCTGGCAGGCTCCCCCTTGTACGGTGAGCTGACCAGCGACTCCTTTGCACTGAAGGAGGGCGATACGGTCCACAGCATCGCCTACGTCATCGAGACCTACGGCATCATCTACAATAAGGAACTGCTGACTGCTGCTGGCTATACCCAGGACGATATCAAGGGCTTTGATGACCTGAAGAAGGTCGCCGACGATATCCAGGCCCGCAAGGCAGAGCTGGGCGTGGACGGCGCCTTTACCTCCGCAGGCATGGACGGCTCCTCTGACTGGCGTTTCAAGACCCATCTGGCCAACCTGCCCATCTACTATGAGTACAAGGCCGACGGCATTGGCAGCACCGACGCCATCAAGGGCACCTATCTGGACAACTACAAGCAGATCTGGGATCTGTACATCACCGATTCCACCTGCGACCCCAAGCTGCTGGCCAGCAAGACCGGCAACGACGCTGTGGCAGAGTTTGTGGGCAAGAAGGCCGTCTTCTACCAGAACGGCACCTGGGCATACACCGATGTGAAGGATCTGGGCGATGACAATCTGGGCATGCTGCCTGTTTACATTGGTGCAGAAGGCGAAGAGAATCAGGGCCTGTGCACCGGTTCTGAGAACTACTGGTGCGTGAACAACACCGCTAAGGACGAAGATATCCAGGCAACGCTGGACTTCCTGTACTGGTGTGTCACCTCCGACAAGGGCACCGCTGCCATGGCAGACGACATGGGCTTCGTGATCCCCTTCAAGAAGGCGAAGGATTCCACCAACCCCCTGATCACCATCTCCAACCAGTATGTGGCTGACGGCAAGACCAGTGTGGACTGGTGCTTCTCCACCATGCCTTCTGAGGAGTGGAAGAACGGTGTTGGCAGCGCCTTGACCGCCTATGCGGCTGGTACCGGCGACTGGGACGCTGTGGTCACCGCTTTTGTGGACGGCTGGGCCACCGAATATAAGCTGGCCAACGGCTAAGCACCAGCACTGTAAAATACAGACCCCCAAAAAGGAGGCGGGCGAAGGGTTCGCCCGCCTCCGCTTTTTGGGTCAAGCAACAGGAGGTCACTTATGCAAAAGGCCATCAGCAGATATTGGCCGATCTTTGTGCTGCCCACGCTGGCCGCCTTTACCATCGGCTTTATCTGGCCCTTTATCTGGGGCGTTTATCTTTCCTTCCAGCGGTTCACCACCGTCAGCAAGACCACCTTTGTGGGCCTGCAAAATTACATCTCGGTGTTCCAGGACAGCAGTTTTCTGCACGCCTTTGGCTTTACCACCGCATTCACCATCGTCTCTACGGTGATCATCAACGTCTGCGCCTTTGCCATTGCGCTGGCGCTGACCCGCGGCATCCGGGGCACCAACCTGTTCCGCACCGTGTACTTTATGCCCAACCTCATTGGCGGCATTCTGCTGGGCTATATCTGGCAGATCCTGCTCAATGGTGTGCTGGCCAACCTGGAAAAGCCCCTGCTGGCGCTGGATTCCACCGCAGGTTTCTGGGGTCTGATCATCCTGATGTGCTGGCAGCAGATCGGCTATATGATGATCATCTATGTGGCAGGCCTGCAGGGCGTGCCGGGGGATCTGATCGAGGCAGCGCGGATCGACGGCGCCTCTGACCGGGCCATCCTGTTCAAGATCAAGCTACCCATGGTCATGCCCAGCGTCACCATCTGCACTTTCCTGACCCTGACCAACAGCTTCAAGCTCTTTGACCAGAACGTGGCTCTGACTGCGGGCGAACCCGCCAATATGAGCGAGATGCTGGCGCTGAACATCTACAATACCTTCTATGGCCGCTCCGGCGCACAGTGGAAGGGCATCGGCCAGGCAAAGGCTGTGGTATTCTTCCTGATCGTGGTGGTCATCTCCCTGATCCAGCTTAAAATGACCCGCTCCAAGGAGGTGCAGGCATAATGGTCAAACAGAAAAAGCGCGTCAACACTCTGCTTACGGTGCTCATGTCCCTGCTGTGCCTGTTCTGGGTCTACCCCATTGTGCTGATCCTGCTGAACAGCCTGAAAAAAGAGGGCACCTTTACCACCTCCACCGTGTTCCAGCTGCCTACTGCTGAAACCTTTGCGGGCCTGTCCAACTACATTTACGGCGTCGTGAAGATGGACTTCCTCTCCAGTTTGCTGTACAGCCTGGTGATCACCGTCAGCAGCGTATTTTTGATCTTGCTGTGCTGCTCTATGACCGGCTGGTACCTGACCCGGGTAAACAACAAACTGAGCAAGTTCATGAATCTGCTGATCGTGTTCTCCATGGTCGTCCCCTTCCAGATGGTGATGTTCACCCTTTCTAAAACCGCCGACACCCTGAAGCTGAACACTCCTTGGAACATCTGCATCATCTACCTGGGTTTTGGTGCGGGCCTGGCCGTGTTTATGTTCACCGGCTTTATGAAGAGCGTCCCCATCGAGATCGAAGAAGCCGCCATGATCGACGGCTGCAACCCGATACAGATCTTCTTCCGCATCGTATTCCCCATCCTGAAACCCACCATGATCTCCACCGCTATCCTGGAGACCATGTGGGTCTGGAACGACTACCTGCTGCCCACCCTGGTGCTGGACATCAAAAAATACCGCACCATCCCCATGGCGATCCAGTATTTCCGTGGCGGCTATGGCCGGGTAGAGCTGGCTCCCATGATGGCCTGCATCATCATCGCCATCATCCCCATCATCCTGCTGTACATCTCCTGCCAGAAGTACATCATTGAGGGCGTTGTTGCGGGCGCCGTCAAGGGATAAGCAGCAAGGAGGGATCGGCAATGCGAGCAAGTGGCATCCTGATGCCAATATTCAGCCTGCCTGGGCCTTACGGCATTGGCACGCTGGGACAGGCAGCCTATGATTTTGTGGATTTCTTGGCCGAGACCGGACAGACCTACTGGCAGATGCTGCCCATTGGCCCCACCGGTTACGGCGACAGCCCTTATCAGAGCTTTTCTGCCTTTGCAGGCAACCCCTATTTTATCGACCCAGAGTTTTTGCTGCGGCAGGGTCTGCTGACAGAGTCCGAACTGCCGCCCCCGCAGCCGGAAGGTCGGGTGGATTATGGCGCACTGTATCAGCAGCGTCCTCCCATGCTGCAAAAGGCAGCAGCCCGGCTATTGGCTGCGCCCCCCGCCTCCTACCAGGATTTCTGCGCAGAGCATAATTTCTGGCTGGACGATCATGCTCTGTTTATGGCGGTCAAAGCACAGCAGGGCCAAGCCGGGTTGGATCAGTGGCCGGATGCGCTGCGCACACGGCAGCCCCAGGCGATCGCCCAGGCCAAGCACGAACTGGCAGGCGAGATCGCATACCACAAAGCTGTACAGTTTTTGTTCTACCAGCAGTGGACAGCCCTGAAAGCCTATGCCAATCGCCAGGGGATCAAGCTCATCGGGGACATCCCCATCTATGTCAGCCCCGATTCCAGCGATCTGTGGACCCGTCCGGACCTGTTCCAGACCGACGGCGCTGTACGGCTGACCCATGTAGCAGGCTGCCCGCCGGATGCATTTGCTGCCGACGGTCAGCTGTGGGGCAACCCCCTATACGATTGGCCCCGCCACAAGGAGGAGGGCTTTGCCTGGTGGAAGCGCCGGATGCGCCACGCCACCTCCATCTACGATGTCGTGCGCATCGACCACTTCCGCGGGTTTGAGAGCTACTTCTCTATTCCATCCGGCTGTCCTTGTGCACAGGGACATTGGGAACCTGGCCCCGGCCATGCATTTTTGCAGGCCATGCAGCAGGAGCTGGGCAGCGGGCATATCATTGCGGAGGACCTGGGTTTTTTGACCGAAGGCGTGCGTCAGCTGCTGGCAGACAGCGGTTACCCAGGTATGAAGATCATGCAGTTTGCCTTTGACAGCCGGGAAGCCGGCAACTACCTGCCCTACACCTATCCCCCGAACAGCGTAGTATACACCGGCACCCATGACAATGTCACCACCGAAGCCTGGCGAGAAAACGCCAGCCCTGCGGACATCCATCTGGCCTGCCAATATCTGCGCTGCACCCCAGACCAGTTGACGGACAGCATGATCTGCGCCTGCCTGGCCAGTGTATCGGACACCGCCATCATTCCTCTGGCGGACTGGCTGCATCTTGGGGCTGAGGGGCGCATCAACACCCCCAGCACCCAGCAGGGCAACTGGCAATGGCGGCTGAACCAGCCCCTGGTTCCCGCACTGCGCCAAAAGATCCGGGAGCTGACCCAGCTCTACGGCCGCCTGCACAGCTGAATAGCATCGTTTCCCCTTTCCGTCTGCATCCGGACCTTGTGCCGGGGCAGGCGGTTTTTTGTTCCTGCCGGAGATAAAATTTTTCCTCCAGGAACATTTTTTCGGAAGATGGAGAACTCCACCTGCGCACATTTGCACTTAACTACGTCCTTTATTTGCGTGTTCTGCCGTTCTTCCGACAAAACAGGAGCGTTTTATTTTCTTTCGCTCTCTTGTCGTTTTTTGTGAAATATGCTATAATCCAAGTAACATCGTCCCCGTGCTGTGAGCGGGGTGCACGAAAGGAGAATTCCCAATGGAGCTTACATATCAAAATGCAGTTCGTCTGCCCAGCAGCTATTGTGTGCTGACAGAGGAAGAAATGACCTATGTGGACGGCGGCAAGGTGGTCATCACCTTCCATCCGGAGGCCATCGTACCCATGCTGACCAATATGGCCGTCAACATGACCTATATGCTGGCAGCCGGTGCATTTACTTCGGTGGTCAATGGTGTGGTCAAGGGCTACCGGGATGGCCTGTCTCCCCTTCAGACCCTGACCCATTTCTGGGGCCGCCAGAACACCGGCGGCAAGGTGGCCAGCGTATTGGTCGGCGGCCTGGCTGCTGGTTACGCCGGACTGCAGGCTTATTCGATGTACACCACGGTCAAACAGCTGATCGATGCAGTGAAGAGTGCAGCAAACCCGCAGCCTGCACCGGAGGCAATCCCTCAGGCTATTTAAGCTGATGGTACGCCCCTCACAGAAAGGAGCTTTTTATGAAGACTTTGCAGATGCCTGCTTCGTACGCTGCTCTTTCTGAGCAGGAGCAGCAAAATGCCGTTGGCGGCGGCGAATTATTTGATGCACTGGGGAACTTTTTCAGCAGCATCCATCTGGACGATCTGATGCTGGGCAATGCATTCTTTGCGCTGTCCTTCACCTTTGTGCCGGCGCTGCTGTTCAATGTAGTGCGTGTAGGTTTTGGTTTGGCCAAGACCATCTACCACAACATCAGCGGGCTGCTGGGTCTGCGGGAGCAGGCACAGAACGCTATGGCAAAACTGTATCTCCGCTGAGCATCTTCTATCCAAATAAAAACAAGCGCATCCCCATGGGGATGCGCTTGTTTTTATGGCATAAAACCGCCGGATACTCAGATCACCCGCACAGCCCCCTGCTCCCGCAAACGCAGCAGGTGGCAGCAGCCCGGCCCAAATACAGTTTCCATAACGGTGCGGTACCGTTCCAGGGATGTTCTGGGCATGAACGCCTGGATCGTGCCTGCAAAGCCGCCGCCCTGCATCCGCCAGGCACCGTCTGCCCCCTCCAGCACCTGCTGACTGAGAGCCAGCGCAATGGACAGCCCTTGCACTTTCGGTTCCTGTGCGCAATAAACGTTCTGACATGACGCAAAGGAAGAATGTCCGCTGTCCCGCACCATGGATAAAAACTCTCCAAAACGTCCCTTGTGCAGCGCTCGAAACTGCATAAGCGTGCGACGATTCTCCTCAAAAAAATGCAGTGCCCGCAGTACTGCACGGTCGCCGCAGCAGCGGCGCAGCCGGGGCAGCTGCCCCCAGAACTCCTCCTCTGGGATCTGCCCCAGCACCGGTTCCCCTAAAGCCGCTGCCACCGACTCCATCTCCTGCCGAATGGCGGCAAACTCTCCGGTCAGCTCACTGTGACTGGCACGCGTATCGGTGACACACAAACAGATCTCCGGCGGGAGGAGGCCCTGGGTGTTCAGTTTGGTCACCTGCGGGGCTGCTGGACGTGCAAAATCCGCAAAGACGACCCCGCCCACGGCGCTTGTCAGCTGATCCAGCAAGCCGCTGGGTTTGCCAAAGTATGTATTCTCCGCCTGCTGGCAGAGCAGTGCCATTTGGGGAGCCGAAAATCCGCATTGATACTCTCCGTTCAAGGCGGCTGCCACTCCCATCTCAAAGGCAGCCGAACTGGACAGCCCTGAGCCCCGCAGCACATCGCTGGTGGTATACAGGTCCAGGCCGCCTACTTTGGCCCCCTGCGCCTGGAATCCCTCTGCGATGCCCCGGATCAGGCTGGCGGAATGGGTGCCTTCTCCCGTTTGCAGTCCCTGCTGAGACAGGTCGATCACATCCAGTTTATTGAACCCCCGGCTTTTGACCCGGATATAACCATCCGTGCCCGGACAAGCCACTGCCACCAAATCCAGATCCACTGCCGCCGCCAATCCAAAGCCCTGCTGATGGTCGGTGTGGTTCCCGCCCAGCTCTGTCCGGCCCGGAGCCGAATACAGGTGGACCTGCCTTTCCGGCCCGAAGTACCGCTCAAACTCGGACAACGCCTCACAGTACCGCCTGCGCTGCCGGACCAGCGCTGCTTCCTGCACGCCGTACAGCTCCCGGAGCGTACCATCCCACTCCCCTGCCTGGATCTGCTGTCTTAGCTGTTTGCTGGTGGCCATGCTGCTGCCCTCCTGTCCCCCCGGTCAAAACCGGAGCTTCTGCGGCTGAATCTGCGGCATTTTGCAGCCCCCGGCTCTTCGGATGGCTGCTTTAATAGAATCATTGTACAGCACTGCACCCGATTTTTCAATTTGAAACCAACAAACCGCCAATTTTTGGCGTGAAAACCAAAGAATCGTATGTACTTTTGTTGAATTTGCATCCCTATTTATGGTATACTTGTCTTATACCAGCCTGACAGACAGGAGGCAGTCGGACTATGGCGGACGTATACAAACAATCCTTCAAACAAAATTATACCCACAACATCGAGCTGTCCATCTTTAATTGCGGCCTGGAGCGCTGTGCCCCCGGCCACACTTGGGGGCCTGGCATCCGGGATCATTACCTGATCCACCTGGTCGTAGCCGGAAAAGGGACCTTTGAGGTAGGCGGCCACACCTGGGAACTGGTGCCCGGGGATCTGTTTTTTGCCCAGCCCAGCCAGCTGATCCGCTATACTGCCGATGAGCAGCAGCCGTGGGAATACCGGTGGGTGGGTTTTAATGGCGCCTGCGCCCATAAGCTCACTGCACAGCTGCCCTTTACCGATGCAGAGCCGGTGCATCACACCCAGGATCTGGAGGGGATGTGCCGGGCGCTGAACAATATCTATCAGTCCCGCGGACTGAAACCGCAGGATGAAGCTGCCATGGTGGGGTATCTCTACCTGTTCATTGCCGCATTGATGAAGGAGACCAGTGCAGCAAAGCCTCACAGCAGCTCCTCCTCCAGCCAATATGTGCTGAATGCCATCAAGTACATCCAGTTCAACTACTCCCACGACATCTCCATTGACGACGTCGCCAAAAGCGTGGGCGTATCCCGCAGCCACCTGTACCGGGTGTTTATGTTGAATGTGGGCAAAAGCCCCATTGACTACCTGACCGAATATCGCATCAACGAAGCCTGCAAATTGCTGCGGGGCGGCAACCTTTCCATTGCAGAGGTGGCCATCTCGGTGGGCTTTTTCGATCAATTCTACTTTTCCCGGGTGTTCAAGCGCGCCAAGGGCGTGCCGCCCAGCAAGTACCTGGCCGCTCAGTCCGAGCCGGAGCTCGCTGCTCAGCAGGAGGAGCTTCCCCAGGACTGCCCCAGGGCGTGACCCAAGGAGGGCCTCATGTCATTACATAAAAACCAGCTCCTCACTTTGCAGATCCAGCGGTTGTCCAGCGACGGCAGCGGCGTAGCGCACTCCCCCGAAGGGGAGGCTGTGTTTGTGCCCGGCACCGCCCCCGGAGATGAAGCTCAGATCCGCATCGTCAAGGACTGCGGCCGCTACGCCTATGGTATCCTGGACCAACTGCTGACCGCTTCTCCTGACCGTATCCCGGTGGACTGTCCGGCTGCCGGCCGCTGCGGCGGATGCAGCCTGCGGCATCTGGATTACGCTGCCGAACTGCGTGCAAAGCAGGAAAATGTAGAGGATGCATTCCGCCGGATCGGCGGGCTGGACCTGCCTGTGCTGCCCACACTGCCCTCCCCCGAAGTGGACCGCTACCGCAACAAGGTGCAGTTCCCGGTAGGACGGGATGCAGACGGCGCCCCCTGCATCGGTTTTTACGCCGGGCGCACCCATCGGATCATCCCCTGCCCCGACTGCAAACTGCAGCCCGCGGTGCTGAACGAGATCGCACAGGCGCTGTGCCGTTTTTTTGCAGCCCACGATATCGCCCCCTACGATGAACAGACCGGCCAGGGCCTGGTACGCCACCTGTTCCTGCGCCGGGGCGCGCACAGCGGGCAGATCATGGTCTGCCTGGTCTGCACCCGTCCTCAGCTGCCCCACAGTGAGCAGCTGGTGGCCGAACTGTGTGCGCAGTTCCCTGCCATTGCCACCATTCTGCTGAATGTGAATTCCAAAAACACCAATGTGATCCTGGGCAGCAAGACCCTGACCCTCTACGGCCCTGGAACCATTGAGGACACACTGTGCGGTGTGCCGGTGCGGCTGGGGCCACTTTCCTTCTACCAAGTAAATACCCTGGCTGCTGAGCAGCTCTACCGCACCGCTGCCCAGATGGCGCAGCTGGCTCCCGGCCAGCTGCTGCTGGATCTGTACTGCGGCATGGGCACCATCGGTTTGTCCATGGCAGAACAGTGCGGCAGTCTGATCGGCGTAGAGATCATTCCGGAGGCTGTGGACAGTGCCAAAGCCAACGCCGCACAGATGGGCCCGGAAGTGGCTGCCAAGAGCCGCTTTTTGTGTGCAGATGCCGGTCAGGCCGCCACACAGCTGGCAGCTGAGGGGCTGCACCCGGATGTGGTCATGCTGGATCCGCCCCGCAAAGGCTGCGACGAGGCGACCCTGTCCGCTGTGGTGCAGATGTCTCCCCAGCGGGTGGTCTATGTAAGCTGCAACCCAGCCACAGCCGCACGGGATGCTGCCTGGCTGCAGCAGCACGGCTATTACGCACAAACCGTACAGCCGGTAGACCTGTTCCCCCGCACAAAGCATTGCGAATGTGTCCTGGCTTTTCACCGCACCGACGCAAAAAATTAAACAAAAACGCCCCCGGCGAAGAAAAGCAGAAGGCTTTTCCTGCCGGGGGCATTTTATTCAAAGGGTATCCGTCCGCAAAACAGGCATTACTGGGCTGTGTCTGTACCGTAGACCTCGATCTGGGTCAGTGCCGGGAAGGGGGACGGATCGTCCGCCTTGATCAGGCGGCCCAGCTTGAGCCAGGTGATCCCGCTGCGGGCAATGGACAGGCGGTGAGGCTCGCAGCTCTTTTCCAAATTGAAGCGCTCCTGACTGCCATCTGAAAAGGTAAAGGTCCCCTCCACCCACCAGTTGTCGTGGGGGAAATCCGCCCGAGTATACAGCACGATGGTGTCAAAATCCACCGGACGTCCAAAATCCAGCGTCAGCTCGGCATCGTCCTGCATATTGATGCCCCAAGACGCAAACGGCCAACGCCCATGCGAGCTGACCGCCACCGTTCCGTCAATGGCATTGCGGGCAGCAAACACCGCCTCGCCGCGGGTCTCCACATTGGCACTGGCATGGGGATAGCAGCCTGCCACATCGTGCTGGTCTGCCGGGTTGCGGGCCAGGTTGCGGTAGCCCAGCTCCCAGCTTTGAGCCGGGCGCAGAGACAGGTAGTGCCGCACCCCGGTAAATGCCTTGGGGTTATGGGCATTCTTTTTTTCCTCAAACAGCACCGGATAACGCAGGGTAGTGCCGGTGATATAAACAGTGGCCTCGTCCATGCAGTCGTCCACCCGGAGCACATAGTGGCCCGGTGCGCTGACCTCAAACAGGATCACATCGCCAGGGGTATACTCTCCCTCCCAAGTCAGCACCACCTGCTCCGGCGCAGCTTTTTCCGCCTTGCATTGGCCCTGGGCGTCCATGATTTGGATGCGGTTTTCCATTCCTTCTCCTCCTTCTTTATCGCAGACGGATGCTCTTCACCCGTCCATCCTGGTCGCACAGAGCAATGGCCTTGCCATAGACCGGCTGCCCGTGACAGCGGAACACTTTGCCGCTCCGGAAGTTCTCCCGGTTCCACACCAACAAGGTCCAGCGCTTCTCTTGTCCGGCCTGCAGGTCCAGTGCAGTCACATTTTCAGCGGGCTGCGGGGTGTCCTCGCCCAGCTTATACACAGCCGCCGGGCGCACCGCATACTCCGGAACAGCAAACAGCGTGCAGCTGGTCCACCGGTCCTGCATCTCTACTTGGTGTACCAGCAGCGGCGCCAGCTCCTTTTGGTTATAGCAGCTGGACAGCACCCCCTGGTAACATTCCAGCTGCCCTTCGTAATACATTTTAAGCTGAACATCGCCATTTTGCAGCAGCATCCCCTCCAGGCAGGGCTGTACCGTCACCCCCTGCGCCAGATGGAAATACTCCTTGACCTGATGCTTGCCCGGACAGATCACATCCTGCACCGACAGCCAGACACCCTCGTCCAGAACAAACAGGCGGCGGGTGATCTGGTACGGGGTCCCATCCCGCAGACTGCCATGAAAGGTCATCTCTGCAAAATGAGCGTTCCCCTGCTCTGCAAAATAGTGGGGGATGATCTCCGCATAATCCGAATAATTCCAGGAGCCATCTGGCGTACCGCCGGACTGACCGTCGATAACGCAGACATTGTGGGCGGCAGGGGCTTTCAGCTGGGTGCGCAGCGGGTCATCCTCCCGGTATGTATAGCGTCCGCTGTCCACCAAAAAGGGTTTGCCCTGGCAGTAAAGGGTCAAGTGGGTCTGATCTGCATGCCCATGGCTGCTGCCCAGAGGGCTGTTTTTCAGGGCTGTAAAGTTGGCCCGTGCCGTCCAGTCCGAGCGCAGGGTCACTGTACCGCTCTGGGGGCAGTTCCAGCTGCAGCGCACAGGGGTCTGAGGGCGCTGTGCCTCAAAAGCTGCAATGCCTGCGGCTCCCAGCTGCCATACGCTGTCCATATCCAGCGTTTCCCCCGCTCCCCAGCGGTAGATCCCAGCATCCGAAAGCAGCGCTGCAGCCCGGGCAAGCACGTCCCGCACATCGGTCACATCGCTGTCACATTGGGGCAGCTGCATCAAAGCGGGGTCTGCTGTATAAAGTACATGACGGCTCAGCACCCGCACGGCACGCACCAGCCACCCGGCTTCCGAGCCAGTCCCCTCCCCAGGACCAGCCTTTCGCTCCGGAGACGATGCACCGGCATCCAGGGCAAAACGTGCCTCCTGGCAGAGGGACAGCCCCGCTTTTTGGGCCGCATACAACTGAGTCAACATCCGAACACAGGCATTCAGCACTTCCACATGGTACATAGGCGACTGCTCCCAATGAGCGCCGTCCTCCAGGATCTGGAGCCGCAGCTGGGTCTGCAGCTCCTGCCAGGCCCATGCTTCCAGACCCGGGGGCAGCAGCTGCCCCATCCAGGCATACCCTGCACAGAATGCTGTGGTTTGCAGCACACCCCAGTTGCTGAGGGTGTATTTAAGGATATATCTCTCCCGAAGGTTCGCAAACTGGGCAGACAGACTGTCGATCATCGTCCGGGCTTCCTGGTCGGTCAGCGCATCTTCTGCCAGCAGAAAAGGCAGCAGCTGGATCCAGTTCATGCAGCGGATACCGGTATCAATGGTGCGGGTGGACGGGGTTCCCTCCCGGGTCAGCGGGTTGGAGGCGATCCAATCCATTACCGAATCGATCAATTTGCGCCGATACCGCACCTCTCCGGTCAGTACAGCCGCCTGCCAGAGCTTGGGCAGGTAGTCGTGCCGGTTGAGCATGAACACCCATTCCGGGTCTCCATTGGGGCTATGGGTCCACTGCCCTGCGGGCACAGTATAGGGGACGGCGCAGGGTTCCATATCCCACCGGTCGGTAAAGACAAAGGTATTCTGCATCAGATCTTCCGCCTGGTGCAGCAGGTGCTCCGCCTCGGATCTGCAGTTCGCACGGACATAGGCGGCCGTGGCTGCGGGGTCATATTGAGCATAAAAACGGCGGGCCGCCTGGCGTACAGCCCCGATCATATGGTCCATCATAACGCTCCTCCGTTTGTTTTCGCATCACAGGGGCACAAAAAAGCAGGGATGCACAAAACATCCCTGCCTGAAAAGGTACGGCTATGTTCCCGCGCCGGCTGTGTTGTTCCTATTGGGTTTTTCAGCGGTCAAAACTGCCGCTTTACGCCACGATGCCCAGCACAGACAGCAGGATGCCCAGCACGATGGTCATGCAGACCAGCTTGACGGTGGTCCACTTTTTGACCTTGATGAGGTAGAACACCAGGCCCACAAATGCACAGGGCAGCATGCTGGGAGCGATCGCGTCCAGCATGGACTGCAGGGTGATCAACTTCTGCTCACCGCCGGGGACAGCAACGGCATACTGGATGGGTGTGGTGATCTTAACAAAGCTTACCGCCAAGCCCGCAATGACCGTAACACCGATCATGCTTGCAATGCGGGAGACCTTCTCGATCTGCTCCGTCATGGTGCCGATGATGCTGGTGCCCAGGTTGTAGCCCAGCAGACCGCACATGATCTTGACTGCCAGCAGAATCAGGTTCATGCCCAGCAGGTAGATGATGGGACCCGCCATCATGCCCTCATATGCCAGAGATGCACCGATGGTGCCCAGCAGCGGAGCCAGGACGAACTGGGACAGAGAGTCGCCAATGCCAGCCAGAGGGCCCATCAGAGCCATCTTGATGTTGCGGATCTCGCTGTTCGGGGTGCCGTTCTCCAGCATGACCAGGTGCAGGCTGGTGACAAAGGGCACAAAGTGGATGTTGGTGTTGTAGAACTCCAGGTTATCCTGCAAAGCTGCCTGCAAAGCGTCGTCATCGTCCTTGTACAGCTTGCGCAGTGCCGGGTACAGCATATTGGCATAGCCCAGGCCCTGATAGTTGCCGTAGTTGAAACCGTTCTGCAGGAAGTAGGCCCGCAGAGAAGTTTTGATATAATCCTTCTTAGTCAACACTTTAGATGCCATCTTCGAACACGACCTCCTCATCTTCAGCAGCGGCGCCGCCCTTGCCTTGGTTAAAGAACACGATCAGTGCAACAGCAGTGCCGGTGATAGCCACTGCCATGGTGCCCATGCCCAGGTAAGAAACCAGGACGTAGCCCAGCAGCACGAAGGGGATCAGCTCCTTCTTTGCCATGACGTTCAGGATCATAGCAAAGCCAACTGCGGGCAGCATCTTGCCGGCAACGGTCAGGCCGGTGCTCAGCCATGCGGGGATCATGTTGATGACAGCCTCCAGACCGGATGCGCTCAGAGAAGCAGCCAGGCCGATCAGGCAGCCAACCACAAAGAACACCCAGACCGTCAGGTTTGCCGCAAACCGGAAGGAGCGGAAGTTCTTCTTTTCCAGAGCCTTGGTGGCAAAGCCGGTCAAGGTAGTGGCAAAGGTGTAAGTAGCAGTCAGCACGAACTGGAAGCCCACCGCAAAGGGGATGGACAGAGCCAGCGCAGTTTCCACCTCAACATGTGCAGTGATGGCCATGATGGCGCCCACGATACCAGGGCCCATATGGTTGGGGGGGATGGAGCCGCCCTGGGACACGCCGTAGCCCATAAAGGCCAGCTCGCCCACAGCACCCATAGCCAGACCCGTGACAGGGTCACCCAGAATGATGCCGACACCCGTTGCCATGACCAGGCAGCGGTTGGTGTAAAGGCCCAGCAGCATACCGGCCAGGCAAAGGCCGGTCCACAGGGCGATCAGCACTGCTTGCAGCATAGAGATTTCCACAGTGAGATTCCTCCTTGATTGCTTGTTTGATTCTTAGAGATAGTCATTCAGGTTGACCTGGGCAACGCCGTCATCGCCGGTGGCCGTTGCCTTGGTGTTGAAGGTGATGCCGTAGGTATCACGCAGCTCGCGCAGTGCAGCCTTGTCCTCCGGTCCCAGAGCGATAAACTTGCTGATCTCCTCCTTGCCGGGTGCGCGGTGGATGTTGCCCACGTTGATCTCCTTTACAGGCACACCGCCTGCCACCAGACGCAGCGCATCCTCGGGGGTCTTGCAGACGATGAAGATCACCTGCTTGGGAGAAGCCTTGTGGATCAGATCACAGGTCTTCTGCACCGAGAAGAAGCGCATCGCAATGGTCTTGGGGACCACAGCCTTCATCAGCTGCTGCTGGATGGGATCTTCGCTGGCAGCATCGTTGGCTACGATCACAGTGTTCGCGCCAAGAGCCTTGATCCAGATCTGACCCTGGCCATGGATGAGCCGCTCGTCAATACGGAATGCAACAATGTTCGGCATACTTGGTTTCCTCCTTAACTTATGACTTTATTGACCGGTACTGGCGCTTACCAGTACAGATTCCAATCCTTGTAGAAGCGCAGCAGCGCCTCCATATAGTAGTAGTCGCCCCAGATGTTGCCCTCGTCCACACCCTTGCCGCTGTGCCAGGAGTAAACGCCGTGGTACAGCACCGGGCTGCCGGGCTGGGCATCGGTGCCCTGATAATTTTCGATCAGGCTGCGCAGGATGCGGTGGCAGGCGTGCTGATAGGTGACCTTGTCCGGATGCAGCTCCGGCAGGTACTTGCCCATTTCCAGCATACCGCAGACGGCGATCGCAGCCGCCGAAGAGTCTCGGGACTGACCGGAGCCGTCGCCAAAGATCAGATCCCAGTAGCAGACATCGTCTTCCGGCAGGCGGTTGAGGAAGTAGTTGGTCATGCCTTCAAACAGGTTGACCGAAGCGGGGTTGTGATTCTCCCGGTAGTTGAGCGGGATGCCGTAGATGCCCCATGCCTGGCCGCGTGCCCAGGCAGAATCATCGCTGTAGCCCTGACGGGTAGCGCCCCGCAGCGGCTCGCCGGTCTCCGCATCGAAGTAGTAGGTATGGAACGCCGAAGCGTCGTCCCGGATCACATAGTTTGCAGCTTTTTCAAAATGATGGTCGGCTGCATCGGCGTACTTCTGGTCGCCCGTGACCTGGGTGGCCCAGTACAGCAGCGGGATGTTCATGAAGCAGTCGATGATCAGGCGGTAGTTGTCCTTTGCACCCACTGCACCCCAAGCCTGGATAAAGCCATCCCGTGCATTGTACCGCTCCATCAGCTTGTCCGCAGCCAGGATACCAGCCCGCTTGCCCTTCTCGGAGCCGATGAGCTTATACCCTGCCACGCAGGAGATGGAATACAGGAAGCCCAGATCGTGGTGGTCCAGCTCGATGCGGTTCTCTACGCGATGCAGGAACGAGTCGATGTTCTGCTCTGCACGCTGGCGGAACGCCTCGTCCCCGGTGTACTCATAGCACAGCCACAGAAGGCCCGTCCAGAAACCATCGGTCCACTCAATGTTCTCGATGATGGGATATTTCTGGCCTTTGGTGGCAGACCAAGGAAACTTGGTGCCGAAATACTCCATATTCAGCCGGGTCTGGGCCACCACGTGATCCATGGCCTTTTCCACTTCGGCTTTGGTCAGCATCGGGGTGGACAGGTATTTGTCCCGGTTTTTGATCGGCTCCACATGAATGGTCTTGATCATTTTGCACCTCCCTGCTTACAGACCGTCCTCAAACTCCGGCTCGGACTCCTCCTCGGACTGAGCGTCCCAATCCACAAAGCCCTCCACACCGGTCTGCACAGCATCCTCGGTCAGCTCCACCAGGTCCATGCTGTCGGAGGAGAAAGCGGCCTCCACCAGGGCGGGCATATTGGCGCCGGCCACCACCCGGATCTGCTTGTCGGCCAGCATCATCTTCAGCTCCACCGCCGTGCGGAAAGGGGTGCCGCCGGCCAGGTCTGCCATGACCAGGATCTCCGGGGTCTCGATGCTGCTCATCAGCTGCTGCATCTGCTGCTTCAGCTCATCAGCACTCATCCCCTCGGGGAAGTCCAGCGCATAGACGTTGCTGGGGGCGCCTGCGACCAGGCGGGTAGCGCTGAGCGCGCCCGTGGCGAAATGTCCGTGACCAATAATCAAGATACTGACCATTTTTAGTTCTCCTCCTGCTTGCAAGATGTTTGATATTCCGAGCCGCCTTGTTGCGGCAGGACGACCACTGCGCCCTCTGGCACGGCGGCACGGCGCAAAAAGCGCCGCTGCACCGCCGTTTCTCAGAAGGGTGATACACAGTCTCTCACCGGTTTGCACCCCGGCGCACCTTGGCAGCTGTGCACCGGACCTGCGGAGACTTGTGCCGGATCGCACCCCCGATCGCACAGAGAGGGAGGCTGCGGCCCTAAGGAGCCTTTCAGCTTGCGGGGAGTGTCCGTCCGGCTGTGTTTTTAGTATAGCCCCCTTGGGACCGTACTTGAATACCCTATCCGTTACTTTTTATTCACAAAACGGACATTTTGAATCCATCTTTCATCACAAATATGCAGATGACCGAAAAATTCCACAAAATCGACCCTCAAAATTCGTCAAAAACGCCCCAGCGCTACAAAGTGCGCCGGGGCGTTTCCATTCGTTTGAATATTTTTTTCAGCGTGCGGCTTTACTGGCTTCCAACTCGGTGCGGTCCTGCACATTGAGGTAGACCCCGGTTTTACCCTTCATGAACTGAGAGGGTGCGCAGCCGTAATATTTTTTGAATGCGCGGGAAAAATACAGCGCATTGTCATACCCGCACATCTGGGCGATCTCCGTCACGGTGTAGCCGGTGGTCCACAAGGTGAGCAGGCGCTCTGCATTTTTCATCCGCATACTGGTCAGGTACTCCAGCGGAGAGACCCCCACCTCTTTTTTGAACAACTTGCGCAGATAGTCATAGCTGAACGGCAGGCTGTGGATGAACTCATCCAGCTTATAGTCCGAATCCTCAAAATTCTCCATGATGCTGGTGCGGATCTGCGCCACCGGCTCCGAAAATTCCATGTTGCTGCGAAACACCACGATATAGCTGGCGATCAGCTCTCCCAGCGCCGCCAGCACCAGTTCGTGGCGTTTACGGTCCGACATATGATGCATCCGCACCTGTGCAAAGGCGTTGGCAAGACAGCCATCCTCGTCCCCCACACGGAAAGCATCCTGGTATGGAAACGAGGGCGAGTCCAGCATGATATGGATGTTTGCAAACCCCTCTGTACCAGAGTTCGCATGCGCCATCTGGGGCGGGATCACCACCGTATCCCCTTCCTTGTATGGGATCGGGGGCTGATTTTCAAAGCGGAAGGCGCCGCCGCCGGCGGTGCAGTACACTGCCTCCCAGTGTTTATGTTTGTGCATCCGCACATCGTAGATCTTGGGATGCTCCCCGATATACATGATCCGATTCATCGTTTGCACCTCATTCTGTCAAGCAGCGTTCAGTCCTGGCTGGAGGCGGCGATGCGCCATTTCTCGGCTTCGTTATACAGCTGGGTATGCTCCGGCGTCCAGGGTCGGGTACACTCCTGTCCCCAAAGTTTGGAGCCGTAGACCCGGAACTCCGGCACATTGGTGGAACACCAGTGTCCTTCAAAATCCACAAGCATCACCGCTTTATGGACCCGCAGCAGCATCCGGTGCTCGTTGGGGGCATAGATAAAGTAGGCCGCATCCTTGAACTCCCGCTCCATCCCCAAGGGCATGGCGCAGTAGATCTCCTGATGGGTATGGTCGGTGGCATACAGGCAGATCCCTCCCCCCACCTTTTCCAGCGTAAGCCCATTTTGACCGCACGCAAAAACAAAGCGGTTTTTGAACAGACTGAACTTGACCTTTTCGGCTTCTCCTACCTGCATAGCTGCTCCTTTCTGCATCGGCCGCAAGCAGGTCTGCCAAAGCCCCTGCTCCGGCCTGCCCCCCTGTGGGGAGGCAGTGTCCCTTTCATTCTTCCTGCAGCCTGGGGCATGACCCGAAAAGTGAGCCTTGTCCCGGCAAATTTACAAGAAATTCACTCATCTTTCTTTATAATAACATACTTTGCCCTTTTATTCCACATCCAGTCCTGCCAAAAATCCGCGCTGCAAATTTTGCGCAGCAGAAAGCCCCTGGCCAAAAGCCAGGGGCGAAATGGTTATTATTGAGCAAAATACGCATTCTGCACAGCCAGCAGCACACCGGCGCGGCTGGCAGCAAAGTTCAATCCGCCCTGCAGATAGCAGGTGTAGGGTGCACGCAGGGGGCCGTCACAGGACAGCTCAATGGTGCTGCCCTGGGTAAAGCTTCCGCTGGCCATGATCACCTCGTCGGTATAACCCGGCTCCGGGCAGGGTTCCGGTGCTGCGTAACTGTCCACCGGGCTGGCTGCCTGTACGCCCCGGCAGAAGCCCACCAGCGCTTCGGCCGTACCGGCATCAAAGCAGGTAACGATGTCGTTATGGTCCTCGCAGTAACGGGGAATGGGGTTCTTGCCCAGCAGCTCCAGCAGGCACTGTGCGTAAATAGCGGTCTTGATGGCCTCGCACACCACGCCCGGTGCATAGTAGAAGCCCAGGTACATATCCCGCGGGGTCTCCAGGGTACAGCCCAGCTCCTTGCCCAGACCCGGCGCATTGAGGCGGTAGGCACACTGCTCCACCAGATCCGCCCGGCCTGCGATATAGCCGCCGGTGGGGGCAATGCCGCCGCCGGGGTTTTTGATCAGGCTGCCCACCACCAGATCGGCCCCTGCCTGGCAGGGTTCCTTCATCTGGGTAAACTCGCCATAGCAGTTATCCACAAAGATGATGATATCCGGGTTTGCCCCACGAGCCGTATCGGCGATCTTCTGGATCGTATCCAGATCAAAGGCATTGCGCTGGAGGTAGCCCCGGCTGCGCTGGATATGGCAGACCTTGGCTCCGGGAGCCTTGCGGGCGATCAGCGCATAGTCCGGGGTCATATCCGGCAGCAGCGGCGCCTCATCGTACAGCACGCCATAATCCATCAGAGTGCCGGTGCCCTTGCCCTTGCCATCCAGACCAATGACCCCCTCCAGGGTATCGTAGGGACGGCCGGTGGCGGCCAGCAGCGTGTCACCAGTACGCAGCAGGCCGAACAGCGCCACTGCCAGGGTGTGGGTGCCGCTCATGAACTGACTGCGCACCAGCGCATCCTCACAGCCCATCACCTGAGCAAAGATCTGTTCCAACTTGGCACGACCAGAATCCCACAGGCCATACCCGGTAGTACCCAGCATATCTGTGGAGGACATCTGGGTATCGGCAAAGGCCCGCAGCATCTTGAGCTGGTTATAGTCCCGGATCTCCTCTGCATGGCGGAAATAGGGCTGGCACAGCTCCATGGCCTGCTGGTCCAGGGTCAGCACCTCGGGTTTAAAATCAAAAAATTGGTTCAACATTCTATCTATGGTTCCTTCCTGTTTCAACATTCTTCCGGTGGCTCGTACCGGGCGTACTCCCCCAGGCGGGTAAAGCCCAGACGGGTATAAAACGGCACCCGCTCCGGGCTGCACAAAAACACCGGCTGCCAGCCCTCCGCTGCCAAAGTGTTGGCCATCTGGACAATCAGCCGCCCGCCGATGCCCCGGCCTCGCAGGGCAGCATCGGTCTGGCCGCAAGCCATATACGCCTGGCCATTCCACAGGGCGTAGGCCCCTACAGTGCAGACCAGACGCTCCCCCTGATACAGTGCCCAGACCCGGGCCTGTCCCCGGCTGCGCTTTGTACACAGTTCCGAGTAAAAATCATCCCGTCTAGCCTGTCCCTGGTGGGCAAACAGCGCATCTGCCACCGGCCCGGCAGGGGGGCTTTTCTCCCAGCGGAGAGCGGCCCACAGCTCCTCTTGCACCGGGGGCAGCGGCAGCGCCCGGCCTGCGGCCAAGCCGAATACAGTGTGGGTCTTAGCCCGGACCCAGCCGGCAGGTGCGGGACATTCTGCCTCGTCCAGAATGACCCCGCTGCACCCGCAAAAGGCCAAAAAGCCCGCCAGCTCCTCCGGGTTTGCATGGCCTGCCAAAAAAGCGGTGCTGCCGCCCACATCCAGCGCCAGTGTGGGTCCCGCAAAAAAGCGGCCCGGCTGACTGCGCCCAAACAAGCGCAGTGCCAGCGGCATGGTCGCGCCCAGACACAGTCTATCCCCGCACGCCCGCAGATAGCGCTGCTGCTGGCGGCGATTCGTGACCTGCGCGATCACAGGCTGTTGACGATGGCCTTATAATCCCGCCCGCGGACCTCAAAGTTCGGGTACAGGTCAAAGGAGGCGCTGGCCGGGGACAGGCTGACGATATCGCCGGGATGCGCGGCCTGACGGGCCTTTTCCACGGCATCCCGCATTCCCTCTGCGTGGAGGATCACCAGCCCGGAGGCGGCAAAGTCCGGATGCTCCCGGACGGCTTTCTCGATACGGGGACCGGTGGCACCCATCAGCACCAGCACCTTGACGTGCTGCAGGATCTCCGGTGCCAACGGCTCGTAGGGGATCTTTTTATCGTATCCGCCAGCGATCAGGATCAGCTTCTGGTCAAAGCTGCGCAGCCCGGCAATAGTGCGGGTGGGGCTGGATGCAATGGAGTCGTTGTAGTAGGTAACGCCATCCAGCGTGCGCACCGGCTCAATGCGGTGCTCTACCCCGGTAAAGGTGCTGCCCACTTTCCGGATGGCCTCCACCGGGACACGGCCCCAGACCGCAGCGGCAGCAGCCAGCAGATTTTCGATGTTGTGCAGACCCCGCAGCTTCACATCCTTCTGTGCCAGGAAAGGGGTCACCTGGCCATTCTCTGCCATGCAGAGCATCCCGTCTTCCCGCAGGAAAGCACCGTTATCGGTCTCATGCAGGCGGGTAAACCAGACCTGTTCTCCCTTGCAGTCTGCCTGCATAGACCGGGAGATGGGGTTCTCGTACCCCAGCACAGCCCGGCAGGGCGGCTGCTGATACAGCAGGATGTTGCGCTTTGCGTCGATATACTCCTGCATATCCTTATGGTGATCCAGGTGGTTGGGGGTCACATTGGTCACCACCGCCACATGGGGGCTCTTGCGCATACTGATGAGCTGGAAGCTGGACAGCTCCACCACCGCCACATCCTCCGGGGAGACCTGGGGCAGCATGGGCAACAGCGCCGCACCGATATTGCCGCCCAGATGGACCCGGCGGCCCGCCGCCTCAAAGAATTTGGAGATCAGGGTCGTCGTGGTGGTCTTGCCGTCCGAGCCGGTCACCGCCACGATCTCACAGGGGCACAGATCAAAGAACAGCTCTACCTCACTGGTCACCTGGGTCCCAGCGGCAATGGCATCCTGCAAGGGCTTTTGGTAATATTCAAAGCCCGGCGTGCGCAGGATCATATCCTGTCCGGCAAAACCGTCCATATAATGTTCGCCCAGGCTGAGACGCACCCCCAGACGGCGCAGGGTCTCTCCATAGGGACCAAACTGCTCCAGACTGTCCTTGCGGTCGCACAGGGTCACCTGCGCACCCAGGCCCACAAACTCCTCGATCAAGGTGCGGTGGCTGACCCCCGCCCCGATGAATGCCACCTTTTTGCCTTGCACCATCTGGGCAAGGCGCTGCTGCTGTTCCTGCATAAAAGTTCTTCCTCCTTGCATAGGCTTGCTCTATCCCCGAGCGTATCAAAAGGCGCAGCACCGCCCATGGGCTGCGCTGGATCGTATGCTTTGCCGTCCTATTATAGACCATTTCTTCCGCCTTGGCAAGGCACACAACGTCTGCTCCGCCAGGGCATCTTCCAGTTTTTGAACAAGCCGCCGCAAAGCAGCACTTTTGCTGTTTTGTAAAGACATGGACTGCACCGCTTGCACGCAAAAAGCAGCCGGAGTGCAAAAGCCCTATTTATGGGGAAAATACATCAAAAGCCCCCTGGAAATCACGAAAAAAGAATTGCCTTTCTGCACTCTTTCTGATACACTGAAAGTTGTTCGAGTATTTTCGTGTGGATGCGCATTTTTTCGCAGCCGCAACTATCCTACAAGAGGTTCTTTTGCATTGAAACATTTGCTGCGCCGGGTCTCCGGTTTTTTCTGTGCTTTGGTGCTGGCCGCTGTCCTGAGCAGCTGCGGCGGCGGAGCCAACAGTTTTACCTGGTTCGTAGAGCAGATCCCCGCCAATCTGGACCCCCAGGTCGCCCTGGATCCTTCTGACGTGATCGCCTGCACCAACCTATACAGCGGCCTTGTGCGCCGCACGCCGGAGGGCGAGTTGGCCCCTGCCCTGGCTGAAAGCTGGGAGGTCTCTGCCGACGGGCTGCAGTATACCTTTACTTTGCGTCCGGAGCTGCGCTACACTGCCGCCAAAGGTGCCCAGACCGATTATGCTATTACCGCCCAGGATTTTGTATTTGCGTTCCAGCGGGTCTTTCAGGCAGAGACCCATTCCCCCTATGCCGTAGATTTTGCAGCCATCCTCAACAGCGGCCCGGTGCTGGCGGGGGAGCGCCTCCCCGCTGAGCTGGGGGTACAGGCTGCCGATGACCGCACCCTGGTCTTTCGCCTGAGCGAACGGGACGATAATTTCCTTGCCAAACTGACCCTGCCCGGAGCTATGCCCTGTGACGAGGCATTTTTCACCCAGACACGGGGCACCTATGGGCTGAAGACCTCCAGCACCCTTTCCAGCGGGAGCTTTTACATCTACAACTGGACCTCCGGCGGTTTGTTTCTCCGCCGTTCCCCCAGCGGCAGCCAGGTAGACAGCCTGCGTCTGGTGCAGAACACCAACAACATGGACCAAAGTGCGGAAGAACTGATCCTGAACGAGCGCTGCTCTGCCGCACCGGACGAATCCGCTGCCCCCACAGCACTGCGGTCCATCCCCTATTCAGACACCACGTGGGGGCTGATCTTCCAATGCGGTGAGGATTCGGTCTTTGCCGCGCCGCTGCTGCGCCAGGCTTTGATCGCCTCGGTGCAGGAAGCCGAACTGGATTTCAGCTCCCCCCTCTACCCCGCTGCGCAGGGACTGATCCCGGAGGGACTGACCGTAGATGGACTGGACTACCGTGCGCAGGCGGGGGACCCCCGCCCCCATTTTGGCTCTGCACGGGAGCTGTATATGGAAGCACGGCAGGGGATGTCCAATTCTGCTTTTGACAAGGTCACTCTGCTGATCCCCGCAGGCTGCGGTCTGGAGGAAGTGGCCGCACAGATCAACAGCCAGTGGCAAAAGCAGCTGTCCCTCTACTTTTCTTTGGAGCAGGTGCCCCCTGACCTATTTGAAAAGCGGATGCAGCAGGGGGATTACAGCATTGCCCTTGTTCCCGTACAGACCGAAGGCGGCAGCGTATACGAGATGCTGCTGCAATTCACCGCCGAGGGCGGCAGCTCGGCCGGATACACCGACCCGGATTTTGCCGCAGATCTGGCCGCCAGCACACGATCCACCGGCCGGGACCGCTGCCGTTTGCTGGCCCAATGCGAACGCCGCCTGCTGGCGGATGGCGTCTTTGCTCCCCTGTTCGCCCAGCAAAAGCGCTTGCTGCTGGCAGATGGGGTGGAGGGACTGGTATTTGACCCCTTTGGCCCGGTGCTGGACCTTACCTATACCACAAAAACCGACAGCTGACCATCCAAAGACAGCCGCGCCCCTTTGCAGTTCCTGCTTTTGGGCGCGGCTTTTTTCGTCCTAATTGAGGGGAGGAAAAGAGTTTTTTCGCAAAAATGGGAAAAATCCGGCAAAATATGATACAATAGCATTTGCTTGGCCTGCCGCCCGGCAAAAAACACAAAAGGAGGCCCCCGGCCATGAAACGCAACTCCTTCACCCTGCGGCTGGAGTATAACTCCCCGGTCATCCTGACCTTCTCTCTGCTGTGCGTCCTTGTACTGCTGCTGGACAGCTGGACCGATGGATGGACCACCGGCCATCTGTTCTGCGTATACCGCTCCTCCATGAAGGACCCGCTGTTCTATATCCGGCTGGTAGGCCATGTACTGGGCCACGCCGATTGGAACCATTTTATGGGCAACATCCTGCTGCTTTTGGTCATCGGCCCCCCGATGGAAGAAAAGTACGGCAGCAAAGACCTGCTCTGCGCGATCCTGCTCACGGCCCTTGTGTCCGGCGTGCTGCAATGCCTGCTGTTCCCCTACAGTGCCCTGCTGGGGGCCTCCGGCATCGTGTTTATGCTGATCATGCTCTCTTCCCTGTCTGGATTTGACGGCGGCATCCCCCTGACCATGCTGCTGGTGGCAGGGCTTTATCTAGGACAGCAGATCTACGATATCCTGTTTGTGCGGGACAACATCGCCAACTTCATGCATCTTGTAGGCGGTGTATGCGGCACCTGCTTTGGTTTTTACAACGGACAGCGGCACTTCCGCCACAAGCGTTCCTGATTTGATCTGTTCTCCTGCCCCCGCAGCACTTTTGCCGCTGCGGGGGCTTTTTTGTACGAAGAAAAAAGCACCCCTCAAGGCTGCCTCCAAATAAGAAAACATTGGTTCTGGCTGAGAGATTTGCCCCATA
>OHPX01000320.1_pt1 | contig 29373 bp, 23 predicted proteins | sample 1577801 | NCBI WGS metagenome assembly OHPX01 (sample SAMEA3879584, study PRJEB24766) | human gut metagenome | biome: human-associated habitat; feature: feces | place: USA | collected 1985/1987 | reverse complement strand
GATTTTTACGGGGAATGCCAATCCGGAATTGGCCAAAGAAATTGTTGAGTACCTTGGATTAGAATTAGGCAAGGCCTTTGTCGGTAAGTTCAATAATGGTGAAATTCAGGTCATGATCGATGAAAGCGTCCGCGGTAAGGATGTATTCGTCATTCAGCCGACCTGCCAGCCGGCTAACGATACCCTCATGGAACTGCTGATCATGGCGGATGCCCTGAAACGCGCTTCGGCAAAACATATTACCGCCGTTGTTCCGTACTATGGCTATGCTCGTCAGGACCGCAAGACCCGCGGCCGTGAACCGATTACCTCGAAACTGGTTGCTGATTTAATGACCAGAGCGGGAATCACCCGCGTCGTTACGATGGACCTCCATGCCGGCCAGATCCAGGGCTTCTTTGATATCCCTGTCGATCACCTCGGTTCGGCTTCCATCATCGCTCGGTATATTAACCAGAAAAAAGAAGAAACCGATTTGGGTGACCTCGTCGTCGTATCGCCGGACCTCGGCGGCGTAACCCGTGCCCGTGACCTGGCTGACCGGGTCAGTGCGCCTATTGCCATCATCGAAAAACGCCGTCCTCGTCCGGGCGTTGCCGAAGTCATGAATATCATTGGCGATATCAAGGGCAAGACCTGTATCCTCGTCGACGATATCGTCGATACGGCAGGTTCCTTATGCGGCGGTGCCAAAGCCTTGAAGGAAATGGGAGCTTCCCGCGTATTTGCAGCCTGCGCCCATGCCGTTCTCACCGATCCGGCTGTCGAACGAATTCAGAAATCGGTCATCTCCGAATTGATCATTACCAATACGATTCCCTTGCCGCCGGAAAAACAGAGCGACAAGATCAAGGTCCTTTCTGTAGCTCCCCTTTTGGGTGAAGCGATTATGCGCATCTTCCATGACGTCTCTGTCAGCCGTCTTTTCGATAAATAAGGAAACGATACCGTGCATATGATCGTAGGCCTGGGCAATCCGGGCCGTCAATATGAACAATCAAAACATAATACGGGTTTCGATGTCATCGATGAACTGGCCAAACGCTGGGAAGTGACGTCCTGGCAGGAGCGAATGGATGCCCTCGTGGCCCAGGTGACCGTTGACGATGAAAAAATCATCTTGGTCAAGCCCCAGACATTCATGAATGACAGCGGCCGGGCCGTGGGGCCTCTGATGCGTTGGTATAAGGTAGAGCAGCCTGATGTTTACGTTGCTTATGACGACATGGATTTGGCTGTCGGCCGCCTGCGCATTCGTAAGAACGGCAGTGACGGCGGACATAATGGGATTAAGAGTCTCTTTGCCAACGGCTGCACCGATTTTACCCGCTTTCGCGTCGGTATTGGCCGTCCGCTCCCTCATCACGATGTCATCGATCACGTCTTGACGCCTTTTCCGGAGGAACTGCGTGAAAAGTATCTCCAGGGCATCGAAGATGCCGCGACGGCCATTGAAGGTTGTCTGCGCCTCGGTGTCGATAAGGGCATGAACCGCTACAACCCGCGGAAAAAGAAGCTATGAGTACAAGAGACTGCCGCGTCTGCGGCAGTCTCTTTTTCTACGTACCTTTAGGAGGGACCTTATGATTGAAAAAATGCATGCGTCGCCGGATGTATACCGCATCCGCGTCGTATTACCGGATAATCCGCTCCAGTATTTAAATGCCTATGTCATTAAAGGTAAGAGCGAGAATCTGGTCATCGATACGGGCTTTAACCGTCCGGAATGCCGTGAGGCCCTGTGCCGCGGTTTAGAAGAGCTCGGCATTGATCTCCGCCACACGTCCTTATTTTTGACGCACCTCCATGCGGATCATACCGGCCTTGTCGGCTTCTTTGCCAAAGCGGGCTGCCCGATTTATATGCATCCCGTCGACTATCAATACCTTGTCGATTCGGAAGACGGCTCGACGTGGAAGGCTGCTGAAGACAATTTCATGCGCGAAGGGATGCCGCCGGAAGAAATCAAGAGCCAATTTTCCAATCAAGCTCGAACTTTTTCACCGGACCCGCATTTTCCGATTAACGCGGTCGCTGATGGAGACGTCCTGCGCCTGGCGGGCTGTGAGCTTACGGTCATTCATACACCGGGGCATACGCCGGGCCTGTGCTGCCTCTATATGCCCAAAGAAAAGATTTTCTTTACGAGCGACCACATCCTGTTTGACATTACGCCGAATATCCAGGTTTGGTACCATATGAAGCAGGCCCTGCAGCGGTATTTGGAAAGCCTGAAGAAGGTGAAGGACCTGCCGGTCAGCCAAGCTTTGCCGGCTCATCGGGAGGGTGATACGTCGGTCGTCGGCCGTATCGATGAACTTCTGGCTCATCACGACCGACGCCTCCGTGAAGTCCTTCGCCTGGCCGCGGAATATCCGCATAGCACGGCCTATGAGATTGCACCCCATATGACTTGGTCCATGCGCGGCAAACCCTGGAAAGACTTTCCGCCGACGCAGAAGTGGTTTGCCTTAGGAGAAACCTTGTCTCATGTCGAGTATCTTATGGATAAGGGACTTCTCCGCTGTACCGAAGAAGGGGGCGTCCGCCATTATGATGTCGTTCCCGGGATGGATGCAGCTCATCTCGTTGACGGAGTGTAACTGCCTTTGACGTATCTGCATGCACAACGACGTTTCTTGTTCTGATATTAAAAAACAGACCTGCCGCCGCAACAGCCATGTTGCGGCGGCTTTTTTATGCACAGCCGTGGAGGCCTTGTTCATTTTATGGAGAGAGGCTGCCTTTGCTGAATTCATGTTGCGGAACGATACGACGGAATTTTGATGAAAGGCGAGTGGTAAAATGGGAGAAAAAATATTATAATAAGAAACCTGTCTTTTCAGAATGGGCGGTAAAGCCCGTAAAACCTGCATAAAATCATCCAAAATGGAAGTCTGTAAGGTCTTTCTGCACTTACTTATATAAAGAATAATAATTCTCCGTTATTGACAAATATGACAATTTGACCTATAATAAGCACATAAGAAAAAGTATTAATTAGGAAGCAAATGCTTATAATTTTTTTAGATTATATAGCTTATTTTTATTTTTGATTGAGGGGGCTATCCCCTGGAGGAGGAATTGATATGAAGCATGTTGAATTTTACCGCAATGATGCAGATGGTAAAGTTTTGGTCGTCGTCGGCGCACAGGCACCGGAAGAAGTAATTTATGCAGGCCAAAAATTGACTCATCTCGTAGCTGGTTCCGTTGATGCCGCACAGGAAAAACACGTCCCCTGTATCCAGAAAATCGACAACCATCTGGAAGTTCAGGTTGGTTCTGTCATTCATCCGATGGAAGAAAAACATTATATTGAATGGATCGCTCTGGTCGACGATAAAGGTGTAGATATCCATTATCTCAAACCGGGTGAAGAACCGAAGGCTCATTTTGAAACCGGCGATAATGGCGAAGTCTATGCATACTGCAACCTCCACGGCCTGTGGAAGGAAACTTTCTCCGTTAAAGAAGCTCCGGCCCTTGACAGCGCTATGTGTTCACCGGAATTTGGTGGCTGCGTAATTCATGACGTCTAAGAGAAACAGGAGGAATAACACAATGAAAGTATTCGATTTTACCGTTAAAGATATCCGCGGCGGCGACGTTGCCTTGAGCCAGTATGAAGGCAAATTGCTGCTCATCGTCAACACGGCCAGCAAATGCGGATTTACGCCGCAGTACGATGGCTTAGAAGCTCTTTATAAAAAATATAAGGATAAGGGCTTAGTCATTCTCGGTTTCCCGTGCAACCAGTTCTTGGAACAGGATCCGGAAGATAATAAACATATCGAAGATTTCTGCCGCCTGAACCACGGCGTTACCTTCCCGCTGTTCGCCAAAATTGACGTTCGCGGTGAAAAGGCAGATCCCCTTTACAAATACCTCACCGAAGCTGCTCCCTTCAAAGGCTATGAAACGGATAAAGACAGCGGCCGCCTGATTCAGCAGGTCGTAGCTGAACACTATCCGGACAACGCCGAAGGCAACGGCATTAAATGGAATTTCACGAAATTCCTCGTCAGCCGTGACGGCAGCCAGGTTCAGCGCTTTGAACCGAGCACGACTCCGGAAGAATTAGATCCGATTATCGAAAAGGCCCTCTAATAACCTGTAACAGAGACCCCGCATTACGCTTTGTGCTATAATGCGGGGCCTTTTTTTTGTTTGTTGTATTGACCTTTGATGGGAAAACTTTCACAAATTTAAGGTCCTCTTACTTTTCAGAACCTTTACGGATTCTTTTCTTTATAAAATGTAATCGTCGTCATGATGAATCTTTGTTCCTCGTAAAGTCCATGCAACGATTACATAAATATGTATGCGTTTAGACAGAATCGGCATAAGATGAACGTTTTACTGGAAAGCTCTTGCGTAAAATTTTTATAAATAGTACAATGAGGATAACAAATAGTCATCTAGTTAATACCATAGCTACATAGCTTATAGTGATTATTTTGTCCTTGCAATGTAATGGGATGACTCCAAGTGTACACGGATTCTTTCAAGTTACGATGTTTTACAGAAAGGGGAACAGTATTATGACACAGAAAGTTTTTAAGACTATGGATGGCAACGAGGCAGCCGCCCATATTGCCTATGCCTTTACGGAACTGGCATCCATCTTCCCGATTACGCCGTCATCGCCGATGGCTGAACACGTCGATGAATGGGCTGCTCATGGCCGTAAGAACTTGTTTGGCGCAACCGTCCAGGTTCAGGAAATGCAGTCTGAAAAAGGTGCTGCCGGTGCGATGCACGGTGCTTTGAATACCGGTGCCCTTACGACGACTTTCACGTCCTCTCAGGGCATGATGATCATGCTCAGTAATATGTTCAAAATTTCCAGCGAATTGCTGCCGGGCGTCTTCCACGTCGCTTCCCGTACAGTCGCAACGAATGGTTACACGATCTTTGCCGGTCATGACGATGCCATGGCTATGCGCGGCACGGGCATCAGCATGATGTGTGAATCCAGTGTTCAGGAAATCATGGACCTGGCTGCTGTCGTCCATGCAACGGCTATCACCTGTCGTATCCCTATCATTAACTTCTTCGATGGTTTCCGTACGTCTCACGAAATCCAGAAAATCGAAGTTATTCCTTATGAAAAACTCCGTCCGATGCTCGATATGGATGCCGTTCGTGAATTCCGTAAACGCGGCATGAACCCGGATAATCCGGAAGCTATCTCCTTCTGCGAACCGGCTGAAGTCTTTATGCAGCATCGTGAATCCTTGAACAAATTCTACGACCGCGTTCCGGAAGTTGCGGAAGGCTACATGAAACAGATCAGCGAAATTACGGGCCGTGAATACCATCTCTTCAACTACACCGGCGCTCCTGACGCTGAACTCGTCCTCGTCGCTATGGGTTCCGGCGCACAGACCATTGAAGAAACGGTTAAACTGCTCGTCGAACAAGGTGAAAAAGTCGGCTGTATCAACGTTCACATGTTCCGCCCGTGGTCGGAAAAACACTTCCTGGCAGCCGTTCCCGATACGGTTAAGAAGATTGCCGTCTTAGACCGCACGAAAGAAACGGGCGCTAACGGCGAACCGCTGTACCACAGCGTAGCTGCTTCCTTCGCTGCTGCTGACGTAGCTCCGAAAGTCTACCATGGCCGTTATGGTATCGCATCGAAAGAATTCTTACCGGGCGACGTCGTAGCTGCTTTCAATAACTTGAAAGCCTTCGAACCGAAGAACGATTTCACCTTGAGCATCGTTGACGACGTTACGCATAAATCCTTGCCGCGTGTCCAGGACGTCGATACGGCTGGCGAAGGCTTGAAAGCTTGTAAGTTCTGGGGCTTCGGTTCCGACGGTACGGTCGGTGCGAATAAGAGCGCTATCAAGATCATTGGCGACAACACCGATATGTACGCTCAGGCATACTTTGCATATGACTCGAAAAAATCCGGTGGTGTTACGGTTTCTCACCTGCGCTTTGGCGATACGCCGATCAAGATGCCGTATCTCATCAATGACGCAGACTTCATCGCCTGCCACCGTCAATCCTATACGCACGGCTTCGACCTCCTGCGGGGCATCAAGAAGGGCGGTACCTTCTTACTGAACACCGTATGGAAACCGGAAGAACTCGATGAAAAATTACCGGCTAAAATTAAACGCTCCATCGCTCGCAACGATGTCCAGTTCTACATCATCGACGCTGTTGGTATTGCACAGAAAATCGGTCTTGGCGGCCGCATCAACATGATTATGCAGTCGGCCTTCTTTAAACTGGCTGACGTCATTCCCCTTGACTTGGCTATCTCTAAATTGAAAGAATCCGTTGTCGAATCGTACGGCAAAAAAGGTCAGAACATCGTTGACATGAACAACGAAGCGATTGACCAGGGCTTGTCTGCTATCGTCAAAGTTAATGTTCCGGCCGCTTGGGCTGATGCTGTTGACGAACCGGTCGATATGTCGAAACACACGAAATTCTTCCGTGATTTCTCCATTCCTGTCAATGCTCTCGAAGGCGACGACCTTCCGGTCAGCGCATATGACGGCTTTGAAGACGGCCGTTGGCCGACCGGCACGGCTGCTGAAGAAAAACGCGGCGTTGCCATGTTCGTACCGAGCTGGGATGCTGAAAAGTGTATCGGCTGTAACCAGTGTTCCTTCGTATGTCCTCACGCTGCTATCCGTCCCTTCCTCATGACGCCGGAAGAAGCTGCGAACGCTCCTAAAGGCTATCAGGATAAGGAAATCAAAGCAGCACCGGAATACAAATACAATATCGTCGTATCGGTCATGGACTGCCTCGGCTGCGGAAGCTGTACGCATGTCTGCCCGAAACAGGCCTTGACGATGAAACCCTTCGACGAAGAAGAATACAGAGCAGATCTCTGGGATTACGTCATCAACCTGCCGATTAAACCGAATCCGATGGACAAGAACACCGTTATCGGCAGCCAGTTCGAACAGCCCTTGCTCGAATTCACCGGCGCTTGCGCAGGCTGTGCTGAAACCCCGTATTGTAAAGTTATTACCCAGCTCTATGGCGACCGCATGATCATTGCTAATGCTCACGGCTGTTCCAGCGTTTGGGGCGGCAGTGCACCGGACTGCGGCTACACCAAGAACGAACAGGGTCACGGCCCGGCTTGGTCGACATCTCTCTTCGAAGACAACGCTGAATATGGCTTCGGCATGATGCTGGCTGAAAAGACGGAACGGAAACTCTTGGCTCAGTACGTCGATGCGGCTATGGACGTTGCAAGTCCCGAACTGCAGGCTGCACTGAAAGACTGGAAAGAAAACATGGCTAAGAGTGAAGGTACTCGCGAACGGTCCGATAAGGTCATCGCTCTCCTCGAAGCTGAAAAAGACGGCAAACCTGAATTGGAACAGGTTTACGATATGAAACAGTTCCTCGTTAAACGGAGCCAGTGGATCTTCGGCGGCGACGGCTGGGCTTACGATATCGGTTACGGCGGCTTGGACCACGTCCTGGCGCAGGGTGAAGATATCAACGTCCTCGTCTTCGATACTGAAGTTTACTCCAATACGGGCGGCCAGGCTTCGAAAGCTACGCCGACAGCTGCTGTCGCTCAGTTCGCCGCAGCCGGTAAGAAGACCCGTAAGAAGGACCTCGGCATGATGCAGGCTCAGTACGGCTACATCTATGTCGCACAGGTCGCTATGGGCGCCGACAAGAACCAGTTCATGAAGGCTCTCAAAGAAGCTGAAGAATACGATGGCCCGTCCCTCATCATCGGGTATGCACCGTGCATCAACCACGGCCTCAAGATCGGTCAGGGTCAGAGCCAGCTCGAAGAAAAACGTGCTGTCGATGCAGGTTACTGGCATCTCTGGCGCTACAATCCGGAATTGAAGAAACAGGGCAAGAATCCGTTCATCCTCGATTCCAAACCGCCGAAAGATAACTTCCGCGAATTCCTCATGGGCGAAACTCGCTTCTCGTCCCTGCAGCGCACCTTCCCGGAAATTGCTGAAGCTCTCTTTGAAAAGACCGAAGAAGATGCTAAGGACCGTTATGAAGGCTATGTACGCTTAGAAAAGGCATACGACAAATAAGTATTAAAGGTTAGGCGGGGCTGTCCCGGGAGGACGGCCTCATGAAAACGAGACTGTCATAGATATCTATGGCAGTCTCGTTTTATGTGTCTCGTCATCCATATGGAGTTCTTGCGGTCCGTCGACTCCTACAGCCCTTCAGAGACCGTAGACGGAGGTGTCAGCCGGCGAAGTTTTGCGAGGCATTGAAATGAATTTGGCCGGACTCTTTCTTGTCTGGGATGAGCGTAACTGCTGTGACAGGCAGCGGGAGGGCATGACATGTAATGTCTCTCAGCGTCGAGGTACAGACCGGGGCATTCTTAGGATGCCGATGAGCTGTGTATAAGATGGGGAAGGCCTTTCCGGTATTGTTGTTCTTATCGTGGGTTGCAGCGTATGAAAGGGTATAGCGGTCAGCCGGTTTTGATAAGGGACAGTCCTGTGAAACCGTAAATAGCCTTTCTCTTGTGCTGACAGCGAGGTATTGATCGTGGCCCTTCGCTGCGTCGGCAGATGCTTTTAAGGCCGTGTTACAAGATGGGGAGCCGCATCCATTTCCCCCGGGACTTTTGAAAGGGCTGTCTGTCTTAGAACCGGGAGGTGGTACTGCCGTCTTTTCAAGGGGGCGCAGAGACAAAGAATCGGGGTTCACGAAGATGTCCGTGAACCCCGATTCTTTGTTTTAGCCGTAACTCTTATTCTCGGCCCGTAAGCAGTCCTGATAAAATGTTGACGTACAGGAGCGCTTCCGGCGAAAGAGCCTCCTCTTTTATCTTTATCCAGCCGACAGTCATCGTATCCAAGGGATTGGCAATGGGAATGGCCGTGATGTGGCGGCCGATGATGGCCGATGCGACATGCCCCGTTCCGATGGTATAGGCGTCGGTTGCGCGGATGATGCTGAACAGTGTCGATCGGTCGGTGACATAGATGCTCTGCCGATTGGATGGGTCCGATAGGAGCAGTTCTTCAGAAAACTGTGAGCGGTCGTGACCTTGTTCGAAGCGGACGCAGGGATAGTCCTTAAGCTTGCCGGGAGGGATGCTTTGACTCTCTGCCAGGGGGTGGTCCAAGCGGACGTAGATACAGGGCGTAAACGTACAGAGAGACGTGAATTCCAGCTTGTTCTTTTGGAACAGGTCCTGCAAAAAGTTTTCGTTCATGTGGGATAAAAAGAGGATGCCCAGTTGGCTTTCACGGGTGACGACGTCGTGGATGACCTGCGATGTCCGACCTTCACGCAGGGTAAAGGTGTAGGCTGATGTCGGCGATATGCGCTGCAGAGCATGGATGAAAGCCTCGTCGGCAAAGGGGTAGTGCTGAGATGAAACGGTCAGGGTGTGCGCGTCTTCCTGGCCGGTTTCAGGGTGAAAATGGTCATGCATTTCGTCAGCATGAGCTAAGATGTGGTCGGCATAGTGCAGAAACTCTAACCCGGCCGATGTGAACGTGATGCCGTGACGATTTCGCTTGACCAGCGTCAGGGAAAATTCTGTTTCCAAGTCTTTGATGGCGGCACTGAGACTGGGCTGGGCGATGTTCAGAGCCTGGGCGGCGGCAGAAATAGAATTGTGTTTTGATAACTCAAGGATATAACGCAATTGTTGTAAAGTCATAGTAAAACCACCTCAAATATAAACCGTACCTATAGAGACGCCCTTCTTAGCTTTATTGTATCAAAATAAGCAAAGTTGGGAAAGTTATGATTTTTTGACACAGTAAAGAAAGTTTTAAAATGAAAATTTTAATCTCGAAACAGCAAAAATGAAGAAAGAAAAATCCCACTTAAAAATTTAAATTATAAAGAAAAGTTAACCAAATTTGGCTTTTTGAAAAAGACAAATGTTTGTGAAATTTGGCGTAAGGTGATAATGATTCATTTTAAACTCATGGATATTTCTCGTTTTCCTGACAAAAAAGTAAGGAATAACGACTTATTCCATAGATAAATACTATGAATGCAAATTGCACAATGAATATTTTACAGCCTATACCTTTCATGATATACTTTAACCATAGAATAGAACGTTTAAGTAAAAGGTAAAACCCCGACGTGTACATTAAAATTTACGGTTTTTAGAAAAATGTTAAAAAACGACATAGGTAAAAAGTATATACACTGAAGTTGAGAAAGGAGAGCCGCATCAAGGGATAAAATGTAAGTGTCGAGGGGACATCATCCATCCAATCTATTCACCATAGGAGGTCTTTGATATGAATTCATCAGCAGCACTGGCCCGCCAAGCGGGAATGACAGATGCACAATGGAAAGCAGCCGTCAAGTTCGACAGTACGGACTGGGGCTGGATTATTATGAGTATCGGCATGGCTATCGGTGCCGGTATCGTGTTCTTACCGGTTCAGGTCGGCCTAGTCGGCGTATGGGTTTACTTATTTTCCGCAATCATTGCCTATCCGGCCATCTATCTTCTGCAGCGTTTGTTCATCAATACCCTGGCCGATTCGCCGCGGTGTGAAGACTATCCCAGCGTTATCAGCGGCTACCTCGGCAAAAACTGGGGTTTCCTGCTGGGCATCCTTTACTTCCTCAGTATTCTCATCTGTGTTTTCATGTATTCGACGGCACTGACCAATGACAGTGCATCCTTCCTCTATTCCTTCGGCGTTACCGATACGCTCCTGTCCGACAATCCTTTTTATGGGCTGGCTATCATCTGTGCCATGGTCCTTCTCGCCTCCCGTGGTGAACAGCTCTTGTTCCGGATTTCTACACTGATGGTTTTAACGAAATTGTTAGTCGTCATCTGTTTAGGCGGCATCATGATCCAGCACTGGAACATTGCCAATATCGGCGTTTTCCCCGATTTAGGCTACCTCGTGAAAAACACGATTGCCATGCTGCCTGTAACCTTGACCTCGATTCTGTTTATCCCCAGCATCAGCCCCATGGTCATTTCTTACCGCTCTCATAACAAATCGATCCACGTCGCTCGCTACAAAGCCATGCGGGCTATGAAAATCGCTTTCTCCGTCTTGTTCATTACGATCTTCTCGTATGCCATGTCCTTTAACCTGGCTCTCGGTCACGATCAAGCCGTTCTCGCTTATTCCCAGAACATTTCTGCATTGGCTATCGTTGCCAAGGGCTTCGACGGCAGCGCTGTTAAGATCTTCAGCCTGGTCCTCAACGTCTTCGCCGTTATGACGGCCTTCTTCAGTGTGTTCCTCGGATTCCGCGAAGCCTGCCAGGGTATCGCCATGAATCTCCTGCACCGCTTCATGCCGGAAGACAAGATCAATAAGAAAATGGTCAGCTTCGGCATCCTCATCTTCGCCGTTGCCGTTGCTTGGGGTGCCATCGTCCTCAATGCACCGGTCTTGAAGCTCCTGACCCTTCTCGGCCCGATCTTCGGTATCATCGCCTGCCTTATCCCGGCGTACTTGGTTTACAAAGTCAATGCCCTTCACAAATATAAGGGAATTTCGCTGGTACTCATCGTATTCGCCGGTATCCTCTTGATCATCTCGCCGATTATTGCCATGATGTAAGACGGACATTTCTCCCTAAAAGTGTGGGCTTAAACACAAGTAAAACGATTATCTTAAAAATTATATAAAAACTACCTTGACAGTTTAAATCATGCGGTGTATCATACAAACATCAATTGAACATCGTCCATGAAACCATTGAGGCGGAAGTAAAAACGATGACGTGCACGTACAGAGAGCCGGGGTGCTGAGAGCCGGCCGACGCAGCTCGTTAAATGGACCGCTGAGGGCGCAGTCAAAGGCCGCAAGGCTGAGTATCCTGCGACGTGTTGGTATACGTCAGTTACCGGGAATATGTTGGTATTCCGTCGAGAGTAGGGCTCAACCCCTAAAACAAGGTGGCACCGCGGAACTTAAATCCGTCCTTGACAAATCGTATTGTCATGGACGGATTATTTTTTTTAGGAGGTTTGTATGGAAACGCTCAGCTTAGAACAGGTAAAAGCCTACCAAGGCCAATATAAGGTCGTTCCTGTCGGAGTCAGCATGTATGCCGACAGTTGTACCCCGATTGAAGTTTTGCGAACGGTCAAGCATATCAGCTCTCATTGCTATATCTTGGAAAGTATGGAAGATTCTCAGCGTTGGGGCCGATACACCTTCATAGGCTACGATCCTCAGATGGGCCTGTTCTGCAAAGACGGAACGGTTACGATCAAGACCGGGGCTGAAGTACAGATTCATACGGACCATCCGGAACAGCTCATTTCTCAAATTTTAGCCGACAATAAGGCGCCGCGCCTGGAAGGGTTACCTCCCTTTACCGGCGGGTTGGTAGGCTACTTTTCCTACGATTTTATTAAATATGCTGAACCGTCACTGACACTCAAGGCCGCTGATGACGATGGTTTTAATGATTTTGACCTCATGCTCTTTGACAAGGTCATCGTCTTCGATAATTTAAAGCAGCAGATTTACCTCATCGTCAACGTTCGCCTCGACGGGGCAGAAGAAAATTATAATCGGGCTATGTTGGAACTACAGCGTATGGAAGACCTCATTCGCCATGGCGAGAAGGCACCGGCCCAGCCCCTTCAGTTAAAGAGCGATTTTAAACCCCTCTTTAATGAGCAGGAATACTGCCAAATGGTTGAAAAGGGGAAACATTATATCCGCGAAGGGGACATCTTCCAAGTCGTCTTAGCCAATCGCCTTCAGGCTGAAGCCGAAGGCAGCCTCCTCGATACGTACCGCGTCCTTCGGACGATCAACCCGTCGCCGTATATGTTCTTCTTCTCCGGCGACGATATCGAGCTTGCCGGTTCTTCTCCGGAAACGCTGATCCGCCTCGAAGGGCGGGACCTCTTCACCTTTCCCTTAGCCGGATCGCGGCCGCGGGGCAAGACGGTGGAAGAAGATAATCAACTGGAAGACGAACTCCTGCACAACCCCAAGGAATTGGCAGAGCATAATATGCTCGTCGACTTAGGCCGAAACGATTTGGGACGCATCAGTGACTTTGGCAGCGTCCATGTCGAACGTTACCTCAACGTCCTGCGCTTTTCCCATATCATGCATATCGGTTCTACCGTACACAGTACGATAAGGGACGATAAGACTGCCGTCGATGCCATTGCCGCGGCCTTACCGGCCGGCACCTTGTCCGGGGCTCCGAAAATCCGGGCCTGCGAAATCATCGATGAACTGGAAGGCCATAAGCGCGGCGTTTACGGCGGCGCCGTCGGCTACATCGATTTTACCGGCAATATGGATTGCTGTATCGGCATCCGCCTGGCCTATAAGAAGGGGAATCACGTCTACGCCTGCTCCGGTGCCGGCATCGTCGCCGACAGCGTACCGGAACAGGAACACCAGGAATGCCTGAATAAAGCCAAGGCCGTCGTCATCGCCCTGCAGCGGGCCAATGGAGGGATTGACAAATGATTGTACTCATCGATAATTACGACAGTTTTTCTTATAATCTCTACCAGCTCATCGGACAGTTGAATCCGGATATTAAGGTCATCCGCAACGATGAAATGACCGTAGAAGCCCTTGAGGGCCTGCATCCGGATCACCTGATCATTTCGCCGGGGCCGGGTCGGCCGTCGGATGCCGGGATTTGTGAACAGGCTATCCGCTATTTTGAGGGAAAGATCCCTATCCTCGGTGTCTGCTTGGGCCATCAAGCTATTTGTGAAGTCTACGGTGGCACCATTACCTACGCCGGGGAATTGATGCACGGCAAACAATCCGTCGCCGCTCTCGACCGGGACAATCCCCTCTTTAAAGGACTTCCCGAAACGGTCGATGTCGGCCGGTATCATTCGCTGGCCCTCGATCCCGATACCCTTCCCGATGATCTTCGCGTCCTGGCTCGGACCGATGACGGCGAAATCATGGCCGTCGCCCATAAAGATTATCCTACATACGGCTTGCAGTTCCACCCGGAATCGATATTGACGCCGACGGGACCGATGATGGTTGAAAATTTCTTAAAATTATAATAGATAGAGTCATTACGAGGAGGTAACGACGATGATTAAAGATGCGATTATCAAGATTGTAAATAAAGGTGATTTGACCTATGACGAAGCAAAGGCAGTGATGCTGGAGATCATGAACGGCAAGACGACACCGACCCAGAATGCCGCTTTCTTGGCGGCGCTGTCGACGAAGAGCACCAAGGCAGAAACGATTGATGAAATTTCAGGCTGTGCCGAAGCCATGCGCTCTATGGCAACGACCGTTCCTCATCCGGGCATGGATGTCCTGGAAGTCGTCGGTACCGGCGGCGACGGTGCCCATTCTTTCAATATTTCGACGACGTCGGCTATGGTTATTGCCTCGGCCGGTGTTAAAGTAGCCAAACACGGCAATCGAGCCGCCTCGTCTCTGTGCGGTACGGCGGACTGCCTGGAAACACTGGGTCTCAATATCGAACAGGATCCGAAACTGGCACTTAAGATGCTGGAAGAAACGAACTTCTGCTTCCTCTTTGCTCAGAAATATCATGCCGCTATGAAGTATATCGGACCCATCCGCAAGGAACTGGGATTCCGGACCGTATTCAACATTCTCGGGCCCTTGACCAGCCCGGCTAAGCCGACGATGATCCTCCTCGGCGTTTACGATGAATACCTGGTCGAACCCCTGGCGAAAGTATTGTCGACCCTTGGCGTCAAACGAGGAATCGTCGCCTACGGCCAGGAAAAACTCGATGAAATTTCGCCGAACGGGCCGACGACGATTTGTGAACTCCGTGACGGATATTATCGGACATCTATCCTGCGGCCGGAAGACTTCGGCATGGTGCCGGGAACGAAGGAAGACCTCGTCGGCGGCACGCCGGAAGAAAATGCCGACATCACGCGAGGCATCCTGAAGGGAACTGTTCAGGGGCCGAAACGAAACGCCGTCCTCTTGAATGCCGGAACGGCCTTGTTCATTGCCGGTAAAGCCGATTCCATCGGTGCCGGTATCAAAATGGCTGCCGATCTCATCGACAGCGGCAAGGCTATGGAAACGCTGAATCGCTGCATTGCTGTCAGCAACTCGTAAGAAGGTGAGCACATGATACTCGATGATTTAACGGCAGCTGTTGCAAAAAGGCTGGTAGAGGATAAGGCACAAGTTTCCTTATCGGAGATGAAAGAACGGGCCTTGGCAGCTCCGAAAAAAGAGGGATTCCCCTTTGAACATAACCTGAAACAGAAGGGGCTTTCCTTCATTTGTGAAGTCAAGAAAGCCTCGCCTTCAAAAGGACTGATTGCTCCTGATTTTCCCTATGAAGCCATTGCTAGGGAATATGAACAGGCCGGTGCGGCGGCTATTTCCGTATTGACTGAACGGGATTACTTCTTAGGAAGTCCCAAGTATTTACAGGATATTGCCGGGGCGGTTCAGACGCCGGTCCTTCGCAAAGATTTCATCATCGATGAGTATCAGATTTATGAAGCCCGGGCCATTGGTGCTTCGGCCGTCCTTTTGATTTGTGCTATTCTCGATGATGAACGATTGAAATGCTTCTTTGAACTTGCCGATTCTCTGGGCCTTTCGGCCTTGGTTGAAGCTCACGACGAAACGGAGGTCCTTCGAGCCATCAAGGCCGGTGCCCGCATCATCGGCGTCAACAATCGGAATTTAAAAGACTTTACGGTCTCTCTCGACACAGCTTCCGTCTGAGAACGCTGGTACCGGACGATATTCTCTTTGTTGCCGAAAGCGGCATCAAGACGGGAGAGCATACGAAAAGCCTCTATGACCATGGCGCAGACGCCGTCCTCATCGGCGAGACGCTGATGCGCAGTCCTGATAAGAAGGCGGCCTTAGCGGAACTTGCCGCCGGAACTCGTGGTTAAGGTAAAGTTCTGCGGCCTCAAGCGGCCTTGCGACATCGTTTGGGCCAATGAACTCCACCCCGACTATGCCGGCTTCGTCTTCGCCGGTACGAAGCGACGCGTTTCTGATGAGCTGGCAGCAGAACTTCGCAGGGAACTGGATCCGTCCATCCCGGCTGTCGGCGTCTTTGTCGACGATGAGCCGCAGCATATGGCGTCGTTAGTAAAAAAAGGCGTCATCCAGCTTGTCCAGCTCCACGGTCAGGAAGATGAAGCTTTCGTACAGCAGATACAGACGGATTTAGGCGTTCCTGTTATCAAGGCTTTTTCTATTGCCAATCAAGACGACGTGACGCGAGCCTTGGAGAGCCGTGCCGACTATATCCTCCTCGATCAGGGAAAGGGCGGTACGGGGAAGGCCTTTGATTGGTCCTTGCTGAAAGGAATGGGCCGACCGTACTTTTTAGCCGGCGGCCTTACGCCGCAGAATGCAGCTCAAGCAGCAGCCCTTCAGCCTTATGCCCTCGACGTCAGCAGCGGCATCGAAACGGATGGGGTGAAGGACAGAGAAAAGATGACTTTATTTATGACAACATTAGGTGTTTACAGGAGGTAAACAGATGAGTACAGGAAGATTCGGCTCCTTTGGCGGCCAGTATATACCGGAAACGCTGATGAATGAAATTCAGCGATTGGAAAAAGCCTACGACCATTATAAACATGACCCGGCCTTTCAGGCAGAATTAAAAGAACTCCTTGATAACTATGCCAATCGGCCGTCACTCCTTTACTATGCCGAACGGATGACGAAAGATTTGGGCGGTGCGAAAGTCTATTTGAAGCGTGAAGATTTGAATCACACCGGGGCCCATAAAATCAACAATGCCTTAGGACAGTGCCTGTTGGCGAAAAAGATGGGCAAGACCCGGGTCATCGCTGAAACCGGCGCCGGTCAGCACGGCGTTGCGACGGCGACGGCCGCCGCTTTCTTAGGCCTTGAATGTGAAGTCTTCATGGGCGAAGAAGATACGATTCGCCAGGCCTTGAACGTCTATCGGATGGAACTCTTGGGGGCTAAGGTCCACGCCGTCACCTCCGGCTCCCGGGTCCTTAAAGACGCTGTCAACGAAGCTATGCGAGAATGGGTCAGCCGTGTCGATGACACTCATTACGTCATCGGCTCGACCATGGGGCCTCATCCTTTCCCGATGATGGTTCGCGATTTCCAGGCCGTTATCAGTAAGGAAGCACGTCAGCAGATCCTCGACAAGGAAGGGAAATTACCGGCAGCGGTCTTGGCCTGCGTCGGCGGCGGAAGCAATGCCATGGGTATGTTCTACCACTTCATCGACGATAAAGATGTCCGTCTCATCGGCTGCGAAGCTGCCGGCAAAGGCATCGACACCAAACTCCATGCGGCGACGATTGCCAAGGGGGAAGTGGGAATCTTTCACGGCATGAAATCGATTTTTTGCCAGAACGAAGACGGCCAGATCGACGAAGTCTATTCCATTTCGGCCGGCCTCGACTATCCCGGTATCGGGCCGGAACACGCCTACTTAAATGAAACGGGTCGGGCTCAGTACATTCCGGTCAAAGATGATGAAGCCGTCGAAGCCTTTGAATATTTGGCCCGCACAGAAGGCATCATCTGCGCTATTGAAAGCGCCCACGCCGTCTATGAAGCCATGCAGCTGGCACCGACGATGAGTCCTGAAGACAGCATCATCGTCTGCTTATCCGGCCGCGGCGATAAAGACGTCGCTGCCATTGCAAGATATAAGGGGAGGGATTTACATGAGTAAGATTGGCCAGGCTTTTAAAAAGGGAAAAGCCTTTATCGGATTTTTGACGGCAGGTGACCCGTCGTTGGAAAAGACCTATGAATACATTATGACCATGGAAAAAGCCGGTGCCGACTTGATTGAAATCGGAATTCCCTTTTCCGATCCCATTGCTGAAGGCATCGTCATCCAGGAAGCGGACTTGCGGGCCTTGAAACAAGGGACGCGCATTGACGACGTCTTTGATCTCGTGAAGCGCGTCCGGAAGGATTCGCAGATCCCCTTGGTATTCTTGACCTACCTCAATCCCGTCTTCCATTATGGGGCCGATGCCTTCTTCACTCGTTGTGAAGAAGCAGGCCTCGATGGCATCATTATCCCGGATATGCCCTTTGAAGAACGGGGCGAATGTGCAGCCGCTGCCAAGGCTCATGGTATCGATATCATTTCCATGATTGCTCCGACCTCAAAAGACCGGATCCAGACCATTGCCAAGGCCGGGGAAGGCTTTTTATACATCGTATCCTCCTTAGGCGTAACCGGAACACGGACGGAAATCAAGACCAACCTCAAAGACATCATCGATACGGCCAAAGCTGTGACCGACGTTCCCTGTGCCGTCGGCTTCGGTATCAATACGACCGAACAGGCTGAAGCCATTGGCCGTGACGCCGACGGGGTCATCGTTGGCAGTGCCATCGTCAAACTGATTGCTAAATACGGGGACCATGCAGAAAAACCAATCTATGACTATGTGAAAGAAATGAAGGAAGCGGTCATGCGCAGCCGCTCATAATTAGGCCATATAGGAATTTACATAAAGATCTGAATAACAGTGCGTCGCTGTGGTTCAGATCTTTTTTTATGAAGAATACTTATTTATTACAAATTGGCATAAAAAATAGTCTGTCTATGATAAATTTGGCACTTCGTTGACTTTGTCGATTTCCCATGATAATATGTAGGCAAGATATTTCTTGTAACGAAATATTTATATAACTAAGGTTTATACACGCTATATGGATATTTCCATTTCAACAGAAGGAGTGACGATCATGGATTTTGAACTCACGAAACAACAGCAGCAAATTGTCGACCAAGTACGCGATTTTACGGCTAAACGGTTATTGCCCGGCGTTGTAGAACGCGATGAAGCTTCGGAATTTCCGTTGGAAGCATTTAAAGAATTTGGCAGGATGGGCATGTTCGGTCTCTGCTATCCGACAGAATTCGGCGGCAGCGATGTCGGCTATCTTCCGTATATCCTGGCTGTTGAAGAAGTTTCCAAAGTAGATTCTTCCTTTGGCATCGGCTTTTCGGTCAATACGTCCCTTTACGGCGGCAGTGTCATGTATTCTTCGGCGACGGATGAACAGAAAAAACGCTTTTTATCCCCCATCGCATCGGGCCAGGCCATCGGCTCCTTTGGACTGACGGAAGCGACGGCCGGTTCTGACGCTGCCGGTCAGCAGACGATTGCTACTAAAGACGGCGACGACTATATCTTAAACGGGACTAAGATTTTTAATACCAACGGTCCCATTGCCGACTATACCGTCGTCTACGCTTTGACCGATCCGGCTATCGGCATCAAGGGCATGTGCGCCTTCGTCTTGGAAAAAGGGATGGAAGGCTTCCATGTCGGCAAACTGGAAAATAAAATGGGCATCCGCTCGGCTCAGGTTTCGGAAATGGTCTTATCAAACGTTCGCGTTTCGGCAGACCGGATGATTGCCAAACCGGGCGAAGGCTTTAAACTGGCCATGAAGACTCTCGACGGCGGCCGTATCGGCGTCGGCGCTCAGGCCTTGGGCTTGGCAGAAGGGGCCTTTGACATTGCCATCGACTACCTGAAGAAACGTGAACAGTTCGGCAAACCGCTGTATAAACAGCAGTATCTGGCCTTCAAGATGGCTGAACTCTACGCCGATATTGAAAAGGCACGCCTGGTCCTTTATAAGGCAGCCTGCCTCAAAGAAGCGGGTAAACCGTACACGACAGATGCGGCTGTTGCGAAACTGACCTGCACCGACGTTGCCATGAAAGTGACGACGGAATGCGTTCAGATGCTGGGCGGCAACGGTTACATGAAAGAATACCATGTCGAACGCATGATGCGCGATGCCAAGATCACCCAGATTTACGAAGGTACTAACGAAATTCAAAAACTCGTCATTTCCGGCGGTTTGTTCCGTTAAGACGGGCTTCTTCGAAAGTCTCCTTTCATGAAGATACATTAAAAGGGAGGCTGGCCGATAGCGATGGCTATCAGGTCAGCCTCCCTTTTTAGGTACATTATAAGATTTTTAAAAGATTTTAGTGACCGGCGACGACGCTTTCTTTGGCTTCGGCATCGAGAGTATGTGCCAGGTCATGGTCGGTCATGGCGCAGACAGCTGCGTCAGACCAAACGTTTTCCGCCGTTTCTACCATATCGATGATGGTATAAATCGGCAGGATGATGCCCATGATGCCGATCGGAGCACCGATACTGGACATGAGGGACAGGGTCAGGAAGTAGCAGCCCATGGGGACACCGGCATTGCCGATAGCTGCCAGGACGGCGATGAAGAGCCAGGCAATCATCGTGCCCATGGTCAATTCCGTACCGCCGTTTTGCATGAGGAAGAGGGACGTGACCAAGATGAAGGCTGCGCAGCCGTTCATGTTGATGGTCGTGCAAATCGGAAGTACGAAGCGCGATACCTGAGGATGAACGTTAAGGCGCTGTTCAGCCGAGGCCAGGGTAACCGGCAGGGTGCCGGCAGAGCTCTTGGTGAACAAGGCGACGGCGATAGCCGGAGCCATTTTGCGGAAGACGTAGAGCGGATTCAAGCCGCGAATGGCCAAGAAAATCGGCAGGACGATGAAGAACTGAATGAGGTTGCCGCCGAGGATGACCAAGGTATATTTCCCCAAAGCGCTGACGATGATACCGGCTTCAATCTGAGCTGCCAGCTGAGCCGAGAAGGCCAGGATGCCGAGCGGTAAAATCCAAAGCAGGGCCCGAATGAGGGCGAAGAGAACTTCCTGCAGGCCTAAGAGGCCTTTGAGCAGGACGGCACGATTTTCGGTCTTGGGCATGAAGGCTAAGGCAAGGCCGACAGCGGCTGCGATGAGCATGACCGAAAGAACGTTGCCCGATAAGAAGGGCTGGAGTATATTATTCGGAATAACCGACAGGAAATGGTCGTAGTAGGTGACCGACTCGAGTTTCTGCGGAACGCTGGAAACACCGGAACTGATCAGTTCCATAGGCAGATTGCCAGGAGCAATCCAGATGTAGAGTGCCAGACCGATGGCGGCGGCACAAATCGTTGTCAGCAGGGTGTAGGTGACGGCGTGGGCAAAGATGCGCCCCGTTTCTTTTTTAGCACCCAGTGCCGATAAGGTTGTAATGACGGCTAAGGCGATGGTCGGTATAGCGATGAACTGGAATAAGCGCGTGAAAACCGTTGCGATGAAATCGAATAATTGGTTCAATACCGGAATACCAAGCCAGCCTAAGATGGCGCCGAGGATTAAGGCCCCGATCCATAAGATGAATTGACGGCCCTGATGGCGATTGCGATTGTTGCGCATCGCTTCCCGGGCTTGTTCTTGTACTCCGTCTCGTGATTCATTTGACATGAGTATCTTCCCCCTTTGAGAAATATGGACGGCAGTAATAAACTACCGTTTCAGTATATTATAGAAGAGGGCAGGCATTCTGTCAATGAAAGAGGCGTTCACATTGTAAAAAAAGACACGTAAAAGGATCGGCACACAAGCGACATATGTATACCGATCCTCACGTTATAGGATTCATATTCATTTAGTGTTTGATTCTGCTTTCGCTAAAACTCAAAACGTTAAAACAGTCATCGTTCGTTACAACCAGATACTTAGACTAACCTATTTGAAACACATCACACCCATTCGAAAAGTTCGAAGCACTTTAGATCAAGATAAGTTAATACATCATGTTCATCGACGAACTCGTGTTAATCCTATAGACATTATTTAGTTGTTCATGATCAACGCAATGAAAACTAAGTCTGTATCGCTTTTGTTTTCCAAGCCGTGACCCTTACCGTCTGATGTGTATGTAACGTCTCCTCGTTTAACGGTCCGGATTACTCCGTTGTCGTCATATTGTCCCTCACCGGAAAGGATATAATATGCTTCTGCGTCGTCATTGTGAGCATGGTAACCTATAGAACATCCAGGTTTCAAGGTGATTTCTGCGAACATACCAACGTCTCCTCGCAGTTCGGTGGCGCTCAGAAGCTGTCTCTTCAAGATGAACCCCTTGCCGCCAGCGGCATGTTCGACCTTCTCTACTTCCACTGGACTCACCCCTTTCTAATGCACTTGCAAGGAATCGATTTGCGTGTTATTCCTTTTGCATTTCTTGGCTATATTATAGCATAGAATTTCATGATTGTCATGATATAAACGTAAGTAAGTTATGTTATTTTAGAATATATCTAAGAATGGACATAAATAGAACGAATAGATTTGCTCCGTTATCCCTGTAAGATTGGGACGATTTTGGTGCAGTGGGGCATGACGTTGATCGTATAGTCTTCCTTACCTTGTTCCTTTAACTTCTGTTGGGCCAGATTCCACGCTTCTTCGACGGTGGCTGCCGGGATTTGGCCGGTCCGGCGGATGTCCTTGAAGTTTCGCGGCAGGGTGACCAGGATGACTGTGTTTTTATGGGCCAGGCAGAACAGGTTGAAGGCGACGAAGAAGGGGATGGTAAAGTGAGCTCTGAGGGCCGTTTCCATTTCTTCCATCGTATCGTATTTGAAGCTGTCGAGGTAGATGGCCGGTTCTTTGATGTCGCGGGCTTCCATGATGGCGATGATGATGCCCCCTTCCTTGACGGCCATTTCAGCCGGGTCATAGCATTTGCTGCCCTGGTAGAGGCTGACGTCACTGGGATATCCGCCGGCGCAGGCGAAGACGACATCCGTTTTTTGCTTCATGGGGACGCGCTGGATGTCGAGGACGGCCTGCGTTCCGGCATGCCAGGCTTCATACCAATCGCCGCCGACCATGCGGCAGATTTCGCCGTCGGCATTGATGATGGAATGGACGAGGAAGCAGGGATTGATCTTGCTGCAGGCTTCGACCATGTCATCGTTCAAAGGATTGTTTTCAATCATGAGGGCCCGGGTCTTGGGATTGACACCGTGACCGAATTCGTCGGCCAAGGCATGGCAGTGATTGCGTTGAATCGTTTCGAAGCCGGATACGCCGGGCAGGATGAGCTTGCGGCCGCCGCCGAAACCGGCGAAGAGGTGGGTCGTAATGCCGTCGATGATGATGACCTTGTCGGCATCGACGACGTGTTTATTCAGTTTGAGCGGCGTGCCGAGCTTGGTCGTCCCGCAGTCGACGAGGGTCGGATCCATGCAGTCGTGCTGATAAGTCTTGATGCGGTCGATGACTTCCTGACCGCAGACGGCGACGTCTTCTTCCGGCGTCTGGGCCCGGTGGGAACCTTGGGAAAAGACGATATAGATGTCGTCGTCGGGAATGCCGGCCAAGTTTAATTCATCGATGACGTAGATGAGAAATTGGTTGGAATGATTCCAAGTGCGCGTAATGTCGGCGACGACCAGGCAGACTTTATCACCGGGCTGTACCTTTTCGGCCAGCGGAGCGCTGCCGATGGGGTGGCGCATGCAGTCAATCGTCGCTTCTTTGACGTCGACGGCGGGGACGTGCTTTCCTTCCATGATGTCGGAAATATGTTCTTCCGGCAGTTTGACGGTCTGTGTCGTTTCACCAATACTGAAAGTAAATTCTTTTAATGCCATTGCCTATCACCACTTCTTTTTTAAAATTAATATCAAGTTGTAACTTATTATATCATGATAAACACGGCATGCAAGATTAAAGTTAAAACAATCGGGCATAACGTTGGCAAATCGGTCATACGTTTCCGATATAGACGTGGTGCAGATGCTTTTTGGCAACGGCTGCTAACCGGTGAAGGGTATCGACCGGTGTCATCGGCGTCGTATCCCGATAGCGGGGAAAGTAGCGAGTCAGATGGAGGGGAATATCCGGACGAAGTCCTGCCAGCCAGCGGGCTTCATGGTCCATTTGGTCTTCATCGTCGTTTTTTCCGGGAATGATTAAGGTCGTCACTTCGACGTGGCTGACGGCGGCAGCGGTAATCGTATTTAAGACGGGCTGCAAGGAGGCGCCGCACTGGGAGCGGTAGAACTCTTCGGAAAAGCCTTTGAGGTCGATGTTCCAGGCGTCGATATAGGGGAGAAGCCATTCGAGGGGCTTTCTTTCGATATAGCCATTGCTGACCATGACGTTGAACAGGCCTCGTTTCTTAAGCAGCGTCGCTGTTTGGATTATAAATTCATAGCTGAGGGTCGGTTCATTATAGGTATAGGCCAGGCCGATATTGCCCTGAGGCACGTATTTTTCGGCTAAGGCGACGGCCTCTCCCGGTGTCAGGTCTTGGGACGGTGCCGGCTGCTGCGAAATCTGCCAGTTCTGGCAGAAGGGACAGGTGAAGTTACAGCCCCAGGAACCGAGGGATAAGATAAGGGATCCGCAGTGGAAGTGATAGAGGGGCTTCTTTTCGATGGGATCTAAGGCAAGACTCGTGATTTTTCCGTAGTTTAAGACCTGAAGGGTCGTACCGTCGAAGCCCCTCGTTTGGCAGCGGCCGCAGCGACCTTTCTCGATGCGGCAGTGATGGGGGCAGAGGCCGCAGACGGCCTTGCCGCTTCGGTCTATGTGATAAAAGGCAGCTTCCATGGGGATACCTACTTGTAACGGTCGACGGTGAAGCGGTATAAATCGGGCTGTATCTGCGGCGGGATGCCGGCCTTTTCCTTGGCGATGCTGATCTGCTGTTCGACTGTGTCTACGCCTTCGAGATCAGGAAGGAGGAGGCCTGTACGGGCATGGCTCATGACGATGACGCCGTACTTTTTGGGATTGAGCTCGCTGGCTGAAGTGACGGCTTCCGGCCTCCCTAAGACGTCGACGGAAATATCGATATCTGCGAGCTCTTCTAAGCTGACCGGTGAGAAACGCGGATCCCGTGTGGCCGCTGAGACGGCATTATGGATGATTTCACTGGCCGTATTCAGATGCATGGGAAGGAAGGTACCGATGCAGCCGCGCAGACGGCTTCCTTTATGGAGAGATACGAAGGTACCGGCCTGATCCTGAAGTTCTTCCGGCAGGTCTTTGGGGACGGCCATTAAGGCATGATGCTGAAGGTAGTAGGTGATGCTTTCACGGGCCAAGCGGACTCGTATGTCCGAGGGAGCCCGTTTTACGACCTGGTCTTCCTGGCCTTCGGGAAGGTAGAGAGCGACGCCGTAGCCGACGCCAAAGGGAGCTTCATAGGCATAGACCGGCATGACCGGACGGAAGTGACGCAGGGCACCGAACAAAAAGTAGACGGAAGGCAGGCCGCAGGTGGCGATTTCGTCGATAAAACTGCGGCTGAGGTCGGTGAGTCCTGCGAGATTTTGTTTGAGCAGGGCTTCCATGACCAGCTTGTCGAAGACGGCCCCGTTTGGCGTGTAGCCATTGGGCGAGCCTTGAAGCAGGCGGTGGGACAGATCGCCTGAGGCGATGACGGCAATGCGCCGGCCAAGGGTTTTGGCGGCCTTTATGACGATGTCGCCTAAGCGGGTCATACTGTCGTAATCGTCAAATCGGGGGGCCATGATGACGATAGGTCCGGTGAAGCCGGCTTTACGAAGGTAATATAAGGGGACGAAGGTGCCCTGGTCGACGCTGAGAGGATGGCCGAAGCGATCGCTCCAGGCGGCGTCGAGGCGATAGATATCGGTCTGTTGACTGGCCTTGTTGACAATTTCTTCGGCAAGGTCCATATCGGTCCGAACATCCATCGAAAGCTCCGGATAGCCGAAGGCGGCCAGGTTGCCGTAGAGGCGAGGCGCGGCGATGATAGCGGCTCCGTCGGGAAATACGTAATTGTGGGGCGATAAGATGACCAGTGTTTCCGGTTTTTGACTGACAATCAGTGCCGAAGCTGCTTCGACAGCCTCGACGGTGGCGGCCATTTTTGACAATTCAGGGCCGCCTATTTCGGGCAGCATGATAGGCGGATGGGGAAAGAATCCGGCTGCTGCACAGACGTGTTCCATCGTGATTACCTCCTTTGCTGGGATGGATAATTAGAGTCAACTTTATTATACCCCAATCGGCCGGGGCCTCATAGCCCGGGACCGATTCCAGGCATGAAAAAAAGGACTATCTGATGATAGTCCTTTTGGTCAATATTCAGTATCTTCTAAAAGGCTCGTCTGCCCAAAGCGGGTCCGAAGATCCTTACGCTCCATCTTCCATTTTGACGAGGCGATGGACATTGTCGGATCGTAATTGGGGGACTGCATGTTGAGGATGCCGCAGATGAATTCGTATTCCAGGTCATTGGTAAAGAACTTGTCTTTGTTGGCTTTGACGGCCGAGACGACTTCAGGATTGCGCTCCTTGTAACCGTCGGACAGATAGACGAACATGGGGATGCGCAGGACCTTGAAGCTGGCGCTGTCCGGCTGGCGGGCGACGTCGGGATCACTGCCGTGATCTGAGAAGTAGACCATGGCGTCGAGGTTGAGGTTTTCCCGGGCGTAGTCAAAAATCTGAGAGAGAACCCAGTCCGTATAAAGCACGGTATTGTCGAAGTCGGCGGCACGGTTCAGATGGCCGTCGTCAAATTTCTGGAATTCTTTAGGGTAGCGGTTGCGGTATTCGATGTGGCTGCCCATGAGATGGAGGACGACGAAATTCTTTTCCTTCGGATTGACCCGCTTGAGGAATTGTAAGAGGGCGCCGTCCTGTGTCGATTCCTTTAAATCTCGGTCGACCCATTCTGAGACGTCGGCCGTATTGGCGACTAAGGTAATGGGGGTATCGGCGACGCCGACCGAACCCTGATTGCTGAACCAATACGTCTTATAGCCGGCCTTTTTGGCCATGTCAATGATGGAAATCGATTCGTTGAAGGGTTTGTTGTTGTAGAAGTTCGACTCGGTCAAGGCGTGTTCAAGAACCGGGACGGTATACCAAACACTGCTGTAGGCGTTAGTGAACAAGGTGAAGTCGGGATTGGCCTTCATGGCGGTCAACCACGGCGTATTGGGGACGTGATCGGGGTTGTAAGCGTTCATCAAGGTTCGTGTTTCCGATTCGCCGATGACGACGACGACCGTATTGGGATAGTCTGCCGGGTTCAGTTGGACGGCCTGTAAATTGGCGTATTTATCATCATGATTTTCGGCATATAAGGCCGAGCGCTCCATGTAGTCGTGAGTGTCTAAAAAGGTTCGGACCGGGAAGGATTCCGGCAGGATTTCTTCCCCTAAGGCGACGATAGACGGGGCGATGATGAACAGTACCGATAAAACCGGAATCAATTTGCGGTACGTTTCCGTTCGGGGCAGGACGTCTTGGCGATAATTCAACAGGAACAAGGCGCTGAGAAGGGCAATCAGGCTGACGGCAATGGTGATGATTTTGGTAACCCCCAGGGACTGGAAGTATTCCAGGGTTTCTGCCGGTCCGGTCTGAAAGATGAGCAGGGCGCCCGACGTCGTAATCGATGAGTGGTACAAGGCATAGTAAGCCCATTGGAGCAGGATGAGAAAGACGCCGACGAGCTGGACGACGGTCATGATGAGGGACCCTAATTTTCGCGGTACGTACTGCTTGATGAGCATGTTCAGGCAGAAGAAGATGGCAAAGAAGTAGAGCCCGACATAGATGTCGTAAATGTTATTTAAATAAATCGTGTTGGTATTTATCAGTGACACGTAGCTGAGATAGGGACCGGTCACGATCCACCCGAGGCCGATGAGGGCCGGCGGCAGCACGTTCTGCACGGACAGATGCTTCCAGTAAAATGCCAGTGACAAGACGACGGCAGTGACGCCCGGAAGCAGACCAAAAGTCATGTCGGCAATGTTGTCAGGCCCCATTCCCAGGGACACGATGAACTGCCATTGAAAGCAGGCGATGTAGATGATGGCAAAGACAAGGAACAGACGAAGCAGTCTGTGTCGCCATTTTTTAAGTGCGTTCATTGCGAAGTACATGGATTCGATCTACCCTCTCTATCTCTAGTGTAAAAACGATGTAAACAATGTAAACAACGTGTATCTTCTATATTATACATCAAATACGCGGAATAACATAGAGAAAAATGCAAAGATTTCTCGATAAAAAAGGGACTTAAAATTCTCTTTCCATGCATAGCCGGAAACTATGAAAATCCTTCGGAAGATACGTATTATACAGGCTAAGAGGCTTATGGTACACTAAAAATAAAGAGATATAATGGCATAAAAATCGGAACTGCAAAGATTTGATAAAACACGGTTTGCCAATGGAAACAGTCATATATCCTTATTATTTGACATACCTTAAAGGAGGCCATCATCATGGAAAAAGAACTGCTGAAAAAAATGGGTTTTGCGACACAGGCCATTCATGCCGGTGCCATGAAAAATGAATTCGGAGCGCTCACCAATCCGATTTATCAAACATCCACCTTTATTTTTGATTCGGCCGAACAAGGCGGCAATCGCTTTGCCCTCCAGGAACCGGGCTATATCTATTCCCGCCTCGGCAATCCGTCGAATACACAGGTCGAAGAAAAAGTGGCCATGCTTGAAGGCGGCGAAGCCTGCTGCTCCATGGGATCGGGTATGGGCGCCATCTCATCGGCTCTTTGGACGCTCCTCCGTGCCGGCGATCACGTCGTTGCCGGGGATACCCTCTACGGCTGCACCTTCGCTTTGCTGAATCACGGCATGACCCGTTACGGCGTAGACGTATCCTTTGTCGACATTACTGACCTCGACGCCGTAAAAAAAGCCATTAAACCGAATACCCGCGTCGTCTACTTGGAAACGCCGGCCAACCCGACGTTAAAGATTTCCGATATTGAAAGCATCAGCAAGATCGCCCATGAAATGGGAGACATTACGGTCGTCGTCGATAATACTTTCTGCTCGCCGTATATCCAAAAGCCGCTGTCCCTCGGTGCCGACGTCGTCGTTCACTCGGCAACGAAGTATTTGAACGGCCACGGTGACGTCATTGCCGGCTTCGTCGTAGGGAAACTGGACTACATCACCAACGTCCGACTCTTCGGTCTCAAAGACATGACCGGTGCCGTCCTCAGTCCTTTTGACTCCTTCCTCATTTCCCGCGGCATGAAGACCTTGGCCCTGCGCATGGAAAAACACTCGTCCAATGCCATGAAGGTCGCTGAATTCCTGGAAACCCATCCGGCCGTAAAGAGTGTTGCCTATCCGGGGCTTAAGAGCTTCCCCCAGTACGAACTGGCTAAAAAACAGATGAGTCTTCCCGGCGGTATGATTTCCTTTGAATTGAAAGGCGGCAAGGAAGAAGGGGCCGTTGTCATGAATAACGTCAAACTGTGCAGCTTGGCCGTATCCCTCGGTGATGCGGAAACGCTCATTGAACACGCAGCCTCTATGACCCACTCGACGTATACTCCGGACGAATTAAAAGCTGCCGGCATCAGTGAAGGATTGGTTCGCCTTTCCGTAGGCCTTGAAGATCCGGAAGACATCATTGCCGATCTTAAACAGGCTCTTGATTTAGTAAAATAGACGGATTTTCTTGTATCAATGATGTATGAGTACACGAGGCGTCCCGGAACTTTTCGGGACGCCCTTTGTGTATGGGGTTTACCCTGTTGAGCTGGCAACGCCTGCGAAACAATAACCCACCCGC
>OHPX01000289.1_pt1 | contig 31810 bp, 20 predicted proteins | sample 1577801 | NCBI WGS metagenome assembly OHPX01 (sample SAMEA3879584, study PRJEB24766) | human gut metagenome | biome: human-associated habitat; feature: feces | place: USA | collected 1985/1987 | reverse complement strand
ATACTCCACTGCTTGTGCGGGCCCCCGTCAATTCCTTTGAGTTTCAACCTTGCGGCCGTACTCCCCAGGCGGGGTACTTATTGCGTTAACTCCGGCACAGAAGGGGTCGATACCTCCTACACCTAGTACCCATCGTTTACGGCCAGGACTACCGGGGTATCTAATCCCGTTCGCTACCCTGGCTTTCGCATCTCAGCGTCAGACACAGTCCAGAAAGGCGCCTTCGCCACTGGTGTTCCTCCCAATATCTACGCATTTCACCGCTACACTGGGAATTCCCCTTTCCTCTCCTGCACTCAAGCCTAACAGTTTCCAGCGCCATACGGGGTTGAGCCCCGCATTTTCACGCTCGACTTATTAAGCCGCCTACATGCTCTTTACGCCCAATAATTCCGGACAACGCTCGCCACCTACGTATTACCGCGGCTGCTGGCACGTAGTTAGCCGTGGCTTCCTCGTTTACTACCGTCATTGCAATGCATTGTTCACACACTGCACGTTCGTCATAAACAACAGAGCTTTACAGACCGAAATCCTTCATCACTCACGCGGCGTTGCTCCGTCAGACTTTCGTCCATTGCGGAAGATTCCCCACTGCTGCCTCCCGTAGGAGTCTGGGCCGTGTCTCAGTCCCAATGTGGCCGTTCATCCTCTCAGACCGGCTACTGATCGTCGCCTTGGTGGGCCGTTACCCCTCCAACTAGCTAATCAGACGCAAGCCCCTCCTCCAGCGAAAGCCCGAAGGCCTCCCTTTCTTCTTCCCGTCATGCGGCGGAAAGAACGTATTCGGTATTAGCAGCCGTTTCCAGCTGTTGTCCCCATCTGAAGGGCAGGTTGCTTACGCGTTACTCACCCGTTTGCCACTAGAATCGATAAGAAGCAAGCTTCTCATGTCTTCTCGTTCGACTTGCATGTGTTAAGCACGCCGCCAGCGTTCGTCCTGAGCCAGGATCAAACTCTCCATGATAGTATGGAAGAGCTTACTAGCTCAACTTATTGTTTTTGGTGTCCGGCAAAGCCGGACGTTTGAATTGATTCGGTTATTTTCTTACGAAAATGACCTGCACTCCCGAGTAAAACTCGGTATAAACAAATCCAAAGATTCATTTACTGGCGTTCATTCAATCATTGTTCAGTTTTCAAAGGTCATCGTGTCGCCGTAGCGACGACTTGTTTATCTTACCAAACTCGAAGGAGCTTGTCAAGCACGTTTTTGAAAGATTTTCAAATCGTACTCGCGTCGGCTGTTGTCTCAGCCGTGCTGCCTGAGGACTTCCCCCTGACAGCTTATTCAGTATACTCCCGTGTAAAGGAATTGTCAAGACTATATGTATATAAAGTATAAAAAAGCCCGCCTCCATGAGGCGGGCTCTGTTGATTACAATCTGATTAGAATTCGGCTTTCCAAATACCGTGGAGATTACAGGATTCATATACGACACCGGAATCGACAGCTGCAAAAACGGCTTTCGGAGCATCGCCCGGTTTCAGGAATTTAACTTCCAGTTTGTCGTCCGTTGCCAAGGCAATCCATTCGATGTAATGTTCTTCGAGCATCGGATGTTCTACGGAACCAACGGTAACTTCGATGGTATCTCCCACGCGTTTTACGTCAGGGATATGTTTTTCTTTGGCTGCGTCGACGGAGCCGACAGCAATCGGCGTTGCGCCTTCTACGATACCACTGAGTAATGCTACTACATTTTTACCTTCAAGCTGATAGAATTTTACGTCTTTCATGTTAACTCCTCCTCTGTGAATGGTTCAAATATATGATTAATAATAGGGTAAACATAGTTAGGTATTTAGCAACAAAGCTTTATTTTTGTTTTATTCTACCTTATGAAGTCATCCTTGTCAACCGATTCATGCGTAATGAGCATACTTATCATTGAGCAGCGAAAATAAAGGCCCTGACGGAGGTTTTGTCAGAGCCTTTATGTAAGCGGTTATATACTATTATTCTATATCATTATTTGTTGAGGAGAAAGTAAGGTTTAAAACTTAGCGGAGGATGGCACCAGAGATGACCATCTGCTGTACCTGGTTGGTACCTTCGTAAATCTGAGTGATCTTAGCATCGCGCATGTAGCGTTCAACCGGATATTCACGGGTGAAGCCATAACCGCCGAAGACCTGTACAGCATCGGTCGTAACCTGCATAGCGACATCGGATGCGTATTTCTTAGCGATAGCAGCATCGACGGAATAGGATTTAACGTCGGGCTGGGACATTTTCCAAGCAGCTTTATAAACGGCCAGGCGGGCTGTTTCGATCTTGAGTTTCATATCAGCCAGCATGAAGCTGACAGCCTGGAATTTTGCAATCTGTTTGCCGAACTGCGTACGTTCTTTCGCATACTGGAGAGCAGCATTGTAGGCGCCTTCTGCAATGCCGAGTGCCTGAGCACCGACACCGACGCGGCCGCCGTCGAGGGTCATCATAGCAATCTTGAAGCCTTCGCCTTCTTTGCCGAGGAGGTTTTCAGCCGGGATTCTAACGTTCTGGAATACGAGTTCACGCTGTACGGAAGCGCGGATACCCATCTTAACTTCTTTTTTGCCGTAGGTAAAGCCTTCCATGCCTTTTTCAACGATGAAAGCGCTCATGCCTTTAGCACCCTTCGATTTGTCCGTCGAAGCAAAGACGACCGTGATGTCGGCTTCGCCGCCGTTGGTGTTGAATACTTTAGAACCGGTCAAGGTGTAGCTGCCGTCTTCGTTCTTAACAGCTGCCGTAGAACCGTTCAGTGCATCGGTACCGGCGTTCGGTTCGGTAAGACCGAAAGCGCCGAGTTTCGTGCCTTCTGCCAAGGGTTTGAGGAATTTAGCTTTCTGTTCGGCTGTGCCGAATTTCCAGATCGGCCAGGAGCAGAGCATGGTATGTACTTCGAAGCTAAGGGCAATGGAGGGGTCGACTTTAGCGACTTCTTCGCAGGCTACGACGAGGCTGAGGAAGTCAGCGCCAACGCCGCCGTTTTCTTCTTCCCAAGGAATACCGAGAAGGCCGAGGGTGCCCATTTCATCGAGGATAGCGCGGTCAAAAACTTCTTTTTCATCGCGGTCTTTTACAGTAGGAGCTAATTTTTTTTCAGCAAAATCTTTTGCGAGATTGGCAATATCTTGCTGTAATTCAGAAAGTTTAAAATCCATGATTGAATTTCCTCCTAAAAGATTATATATATATCTTTATATTTAAAAACGGCGAAGCCGTCTTTAAAGCAACATTGATAGCCCAAAGCCCGCTTGACACGGGCTTCAAGCTATGCATCCTGCCAGGGAAGACAGGTTATATTGTGGCCGGCTCCTCACGGGGTCCCGCCCAAGTGAAACCAAGGCTTAGAGAATTTCTGAGAAGGCCTGGATACGCGTACGGGGCTGTTCCAGAGACGGAGATTCGATATCGAGGTCGAGGACGGTGTAGCGGACACCGGCTTCTTCAAATTCCGGTTTGTAAATCGGATAGTCAAATTCTTCAGGATCGCAGAAACGCATCATGCAGACGACGACAGCGTCGGCCTTGTATTTTTTGGTCATGTCGATGAGCATCTGTCCGCGCGGTTTGTCCGGGTTCAGTGCTAAGGGGCAGCCGTCAAAATCCTGCCACTGCTGAGCGAGCTGTTCCAAGGGATCGATACCGGACGGTACATCCGTACGGAACTGACGGGATTCCTGAGCAAGGTCGTCGGCAACGACGGCGATGTTGAATTCGCTGAAAATATCGAGGAATTCATCCGGTTCAGCCATGATGCCCGAAAGGACGACTTTCTTACCATTCCACGGCTGTACCGGTTCTTTCTTGACGGCGTCGATGAGCTGACGAATGAGGGCCGTGTGTTCTGCCTTGTCCATGAACCAACGAGCTTTGATGACGTCGTGGCGTTTTACCGGCGTGAAGATCTGCGGATACTGGGCAGCAACGTCGCAGAATTCGCGCATAGCACGGCGGTTTTCGTTGTATACGTTGATGGCTTCCTGGATAGCGAGGTCGGAAATCTTGACGCCGAGGATGCGTTCCAATTCAGCGCGGACGTGTTCGTATTCGGCTTTGAGGAAGTCGACAGCCGGGCGAATCTTGCGGTTCTGCGGATGGGTAAATACGATGACCGGAGCCTTGCCGTGCCATTTCTGGCTCATGCAGCGCAGGGTGTCGCAGGGTACGGAGAAGATGACGGCATCGAGGCAGTCATAAGTACCGTTGAGCTGGAGTTCCATATCGGCCTGCATCAAGGAACAAGCAAAGGGAGGCAGATAGGTACGGGCAGCGGCAATCTGCGGTTTCTGGGCACCGAACATACCGACAGGGAGACAGCCGGCTGCGTATACGATTTCTTCCGGGGCATAGTAAGGCATCATGCCGACCAGGCGTTTACCCTGACTTTTATAGTTTAAAACCGTCTTTTGAGGATGGTTGGATACTTCTTGAAATTTGCTGATAAGTTCATCAATCTGACTCATTAGTGATTTCCTCCTTCACTGGCTTTTTTATCTGCCATCATTTCGGTCAAAGCTTCGACACGGGTATCGAACTGAGCTTCTGAGAAGTTGCGGGCATCGGTCTGGTCACCGTCGAAGATGACATACGGTACGCCGAGGTTCTTCTGAACGCGCTGGCCGCCTTCGTTGTTGAGGAGGCTCATGTTCTTGCAGGAACGGTTCTGATGCATGATCAGGCCGTCGCATTTGCCGTCGCGGACGACTTTTTCAAGAACGGCACCGCGCTGTTCGAGGCAGCAGTTAATATAGGTCCGGGAATAAGCTTCTGCCATGGATTCGAGGTTGCCCGGTTCATAAGAAACGTCCCACATGCCGGGATAAGCAGAACCGGTCATGAGAGCGCCCTGACCCTTGAGTTCTTTAAAGGTATGGCCGAGAGCGATCCAAACGGCAATGCCTTCCCAGGTAACACGAGATTTTTCATTGTCGCCGAAGGCCCATTTCTTATTGGCAACTTTTTCATCCAATTCCTTGAGGAATTTGTTGAACGTGATTTCAGAGTAGTTCAAAGAACGAGCGGCAACGGCGAGACCCATGTAGTTGAAGAGGTCAAAACCGTTGAGCGGCGACGGTTTGTATTTGAAGTAGGTCGCAATCTTGTTCCAGGCAGCGATGGAGCGCTGAGTCTGTTTCTGAACTTCAAAGAATTTTTCATAGTCAAAGGGGCGGCCGCAGAGTTCTTCGAGCTGAGAAATAGCATGTTTGAATTCGCCGACGATGTACTGTTTAGCGTGTTTCGTAACCGGGAATTCATGGTTGAACGGTACGTCGATGTTGATCAGAGGTACGTTCAGTTCTTTGGCCAAGTTTTCATACCATTTGAGGAGGGTATTGCAAATATTGTTGCACGTGAGGACGACGTCCGGAAGGGGAATGGGAGAAGCCGGAGAATTCTTCAAGACTTCCGGAGTTTTGCCCGTAAGGGCTTCCTGTTTGATGAGTTCCATATAGCCCATGTTGACGCGGCAGTAGGAACAGATATCCTGGTTATAGCCTTTATTTTCGGCAACTTCGAGCATAGCCGGAGCACCATGACGGGCACCGATGCCGGCAGCGTGAGTTTCCGGATAGACGATGGCAATATCCATGGCCGTGCAAAATTCCGGAGGTGCTACCGAGGCGGACCAGCAAACGAGGCGGCCTTCTTTTTTAGCTTTGCGTGCGTCTTCATCGACTTTCGGCAAGAAGTAACCAAGGGCGTCCTTGGCGCTCATGCTTTCAATATCTACTGTTTTTTCTTCACTCATGATTCTGTTCTCTCCTTTGACTTATTTCTTGATTTTATCATAAGCAATCAGAGCGGCTCCCAAGGCGCCAACGGCCTGAGGATGGAGGGCTACTCTGACAGGGATACCTAATTCTTTCGATACGGCATCGACGACACCGGGGTCGCGGGAACCGCCGCCGGTCATGGTCAGGTCACCGCCGACACCGACGCGGCGCACGAGGGCGCAGGCCTTGGCAGCAATGGACTGATGGACACCGGCTACGATGTCTTCTTTAGGAATGTTCTTCGACAAGAGGGAAATGACTTCCGATTCTGCAAAGACCGTGCAGGTACTGCTGACAGCCGCCGGATGCTTCGATTTGAAGTACCAGTCCCCCATTTCAGACATGGGGATTTCCAGTACCTTGGACATGACGTCGAGAAAACGGCCCGTACCGGCAGCGCATTTGTCATTCATGGCAAACTGCATGACCAGTCCCTGACTGTTAAGTTTAATCGACTTGACGTCCTGACCGCCAATATCGAGGATGGTCGTCGTGCCCGGGCATTCGAAGAGAGCGCCTTTAGCATGACAGGTAATTTCGCTGACTTCGCCCTTGGCGCAGTCGACGTTGAAGCGGCCGTAACCGGTGGCGATGATATTGGCCATATCTTCTATCTTTAAGTTCGTCTTTTCAAAGACTTCGTCCAAGACCCGTTCCGGACCGGATGAACCGGTACCGATTTCAACGACGGCTTGGGCAATGATTTTCTTGCCGTCTTCCAAAATGACGGCTTTCGAAGAAGACGAACCAACATCGATTCCGAGAGTATACATGATGGTCACCTTTTTTCACAAAAATCAATTCTGAAACGGATTGGGATTGCTGCGATTGATGGGCGCAACGGTTTGGACGTACTCGACGAGGATACCGGCGTCCGTGCTGGGGCGGCGGAAGTTGACGACGATGTCGTCCGTGCCTTGAACGGCCTTCTTTTCCAGCATGCAGCCTTCTTGCTGGCCTTCCATGATCTGACGTACCTTTTCGACGTCGTCGACTTCAAAGGCAATGTGAGCAATACCGCCCTTGCCGTGATTGAAGTCTTTCAGGACGCCTTCGCGAGGGATGATGAATTCAATGGGCGTGCTGTTCTTATCTTTCTTGGTGAAGATGAGGTCGGCATGGTAGGCATCGACGAATCCGGCATAGTCGACTTCAAGGCCATTCGTTTCTATGAAATCATGCGCCTTTTCCAAGGTCGGCAGGACGATGCCGATATGGTGGAGCCGCATAGGATGCCACGGTTCGCGGAGCTTTCCCTTTTCAGCCCCCATGGCCTTTACGAAGGGATCTTCGCCGCGGCCTGTAATAGGTGCCGTCGTCTGAACGTATTCGACGAGGATGCCCTGGTTGGTCGAAGGACGACGGAAGTTGACGATGATGTCGTCCGTCCCCTGTACGGCTTTCTGTTCCAACATGCAGCCCGGGCACTTGGCTTCCATTTCTGTACGGACGCCTTCGACGTCGTCGACTTCAAAGGCGATGTGTGCGATGCCGCCGCGGCCGCCGTTGAATTTGGTAAGGACCCCGGAGTGCGGGATGATCATTTCAATCGGGCTTGCATAGTCACCGAATTTGGTGAAGATGAGGTCGGCCTGGTAGGCGTCGACATAACCGGCATAATCGATTTCAAGGCCGTTATTCTGCATGAATTCGTGGGCTTTTTCTAACGTCGGCAAGACGATGCCTACGTGATGGAGTCTCATTGGTTTCATAGTAAGGTCTCCTTTACAGCGAGAGATTTATTTTTTCAGTCCCATGGGACCGTCCTGGAAGATGCGGGCGTCCATGGTTTTGGGGTTATTGATAATCGGTTTGAAGTCCATGTGAGCCAAGATATCTTTTTCGATATCGATGCCCGGTGCGACTTCGATGAGGGCCAAACCGTCTTTGGTCAATTCAAAGACGCAGCGTTCGGTAATGTAGAGAACGCGCTTGCCATTGCGGGCAGCATAGGAACCGTTGAAGGTAATCTGATCGACGGCCTTGATGAATTTCTTGGCCTTGCCTTCTTTTAAGATCTTGACCTTACCGTCTTCCACAGCTACTTTCAAGCCGCCGGCCGTAAAGGTGCCGCAGAAGAAAACATTTTTGGTCTGCTGAGAAATATTCGGGAAACCGCCGCAGCCGGCAACGTGAGTGCCGAACTTGCTGACGTTGATGTTGCCCGTGCTGTCGCACTGAGCCAGTCCCAAATAAGCCATATCCAAGCCGCCGCCATCATAGAAGTCGAACTGGTACGTATGGTCGATGATGGCATCGGCATTGCGGGAAGAACCGAAGCGAACACCGCCCTGCGGTACGCCGCCAATGGCACCGCCTTCGACGGTAAGGGTAATCGTATCGGCAATCCCTTCTTCACCGGCAACGGAGGCAACGTATTCCGGAGCACCGACGCCGAGGTTGACGACGGCATTTTCGGTCAGTTCCAAGGCACCGCGGCGACCGATGATTTTCTTGGCACTCATGGGAAGGGCTTCTTCGGCAGCGCCTTCCGGAGCCCGATGTTCGCCGCTTAAGGACGGATCATACTGACAGTCATAAGTCTGCTGATGATCTTCCGGAGCGGCGATGACGACATCGTCGACATAGATGCCGGGAATCTTGACCATCCGCGGATCGAGACTGCCGTGAGCGACGACGTCTTTGACCTGAACGACGACCTTGCCGCCGCAGTTGTGAACGGCCTGAGCCACGGAAATACTTTCGAAAGGCCCGATTTCTTCGTCCATCGTAATATTACCCGATTCATCGGCATAGGTGCCGCGAAGGAAGGCGACCTGTACGGGGAAGGTCGGATAGAACAGTTGTTCATGGCCTTCAACTTCAATCAGTTTAACCAAGTCTTCCTTGGTTACGTCGTTCAGTTTGCCGCCGAGCTGCCGGGGATCCAAGAAAGTTTCCAAACCGATGTCGGTGAAAACGCCAAGCTTGTGGCCGGCCAAGGCACGGAACCAATGAACGAGGGTGCCCTGAGAAAAGTTATAGGCTTCGATTTTATTATCGACAGCCAATTTCCCGATAGCCGGTACGGTCTGCCAGTGACCGATGATGGCTCGTTTTAAAAGTCCCGTATGAGCCAGGTGTTCGGCAGCACGGCCATCGCGAATCCCTTGAGAACCTGCGTAAATATAGGTGAGGTTCTGCGGTGTATTCGTTTCCAAAAACCGTTTTTCCAAGGCTTTGGTCAACGCTTCCGGATGAGCGCTGCTGACAAACCCGATCGATGTGATCGTATCGTTATCCTTTACCAGCTGAGCTGCTTGTTCAGCCGTAATGATGTTAACTTTTCTCATTCCCCTGATTGCCTCCTGCACATTGAATGGTTCGACATGATATCGTTCATTCTTTGTGAAAATTTTCCATATCTCAATTACTTAATAGAATGATATCACTTAAAATCGATAACGTCAACGAATATTATTGAGAAAGTTCATTTTATGGAATGAATAATCTATAAATTAATTCCGTTTAAGAATTAACAGTTTTGATAGGAAAACTCGAATCTATTCTGTAAGCATTCCTCATTAAAAATTTACAATGGCTTTACACCGACGCCCTCCCGTCTTTTATGTCCTTCTTCAAAATATGAAGCCCATCTTGTTCCCAATAATCAATATCATAAATATAAAAAGTGTCCTGAAATTTGCATGATTAAAAAGTACTGCTTCTTTTCAATTATGATAATTAGGCATGGTTCGTGAATTTCAGCACTAAGTTTGTTTGAGGAATAGTTTGCATTAGGAACATTATAATTCATCGATTCCTGACAAAAAAAGCGGACACGACATACATCGTGTCCGCCTCTCCCCTAGTGATTCAGGGAATAAGGGCCTGACCAAAATAAACGACTCCCCCTAAAATAAGGATATACGGGATATATACTTTCACAATGGCCTGTAAAATCTCATTATCCTTTCCCTTTAGGGAAATCGCCCCGACAGCAATGGCAATGCTCTGCGGCGAAATCATCTTGCCGGCACAAGTTCCGGCTGCATTCGCCGCGGCCAACCAACCTTTATCAGCATTGATGGCGACAGCTGCATCAGTCTGAAGATTGCCAAACAAAACGTTGCTCGACGTCCCGGAACCGGTGATGAAGGTACCGATCGATCCGACCAAGGGCGCAATGGCCGGGTACAGGGATCCCGTCGCATTGACAGCCGTCTGGGCGATTTCTGAAGTCATACCGCTGTATCCCATAACCTTTGCCGTTGCAATGACGGCAATAATGGTAATGATCGTACTGCGAAGGCCTACAATGGTACGACCGAGGACGGTCAGCATTTCCCCAAAGCTGGAGGACTGCACCTTGCCGCTGATAAAGGCTGCCAATAGGATAAGAATTCCCGGCGTATTCACCCATACAAAGGTATAGGGAACGCCGCCTTCACCGGTATAAATCGAGACCGACGATTTAATGGCCATGAGCGGACCATGGATAAAGGGCACGAGCTTCGACGTCATCAGCAGAAAGATAAAGATCAGAATAAAAGGCAGACAGGCCAGCAGCCCCCCTTTAAGCGGGACATGAGCCGGATGGATATCCATGGTGTATTCCGATGCCTCCCTCGACTGAAACCGGGAATACAAGATAATGACGGCCATAATGACGACCGATGACCCCATGACGGCCAGCTCAGGACCGACAAAGGATGAAATGATGAGCTCCGGTACGGCTAAAGCCAGTCCGGACAGCAGCGTAATCAGGAAGACGCCTTTCAAGGCTTTCAGGGATCCGCCGATAATAAGGACGATGAGAAAAGGACAAATCAGATTGAGCGGCAGCAGCTGCAGGCTAATATAGGAAGAAAGCCGAATGGGATCGAGACCGGTCAGATTGGCCAAGGTACTGGCCGGAATCCCAATAGAGCCATACGTCGTAGGAACGGAATTAGCGACTAAACAGATGAGAATGGACTTAATAGGATTGAAGCCAAGGGCCGCCAACATCGACGCCGGAATCGCAATGGCCGTACCGAAACCGGCCATGCCTTCCATGAAGGCACCGAATCCCCAGGCAATGAGAAGGGCCAGGATGCGGCGATCCTTGCTGACAGTCGTAAGCATATGTTTGATAATATCCATGCTCTTCGTATGTACGGCGAGATTATACGTAAAAATTGCCGCGATGATAACCAATAAAATAGGCCAGCACGCCAGGGCCACGCCTTCTAAGGCCGCCGAAGCGGCATCTTGCCCATCCATTTGATACGCCGTCAGTGCTACGGCTAAGGCAAGTACCAAGGCAATGGGACAGGCCTTAAAGCCCGGCATCTTAAAGAAACCCAGCGATAGGATAAGCCATAGAATCGGGGATAATGCCAATAAAAATACCATCATAGAGATTCTTCCTTTCTTTTCCAAGTCATTGAATTCTAAAATAGAATCAATTTAAAAAACATCAATTCTATAATAACATGATATGATTATATACCAAGCAGGAAGAATAAATCAATTTATTTTAATCATATTAAAAGCGGCCGAACCGACAGTCTGCCGGCAGAACGAGGGCCGTGCTTCATATCGGCCGGACTATTTTTTCAAAAAAAAGCTATCCCAAACAAAAGGGATAGCTTTACGGTACATCGGCACTCACTCATCGTCTTTTTGAATATAAACGACTCGCTGCGGATACGGAATATCAATGCCGTTGGCATCAAAGGTGTCCTTGACCTTGGACATGGTATCGTAGAATACAGGTAGGTAATCGGCCTTGGCAACCTTCGGATAGGCTGCAATTCGCACCGAGTTGTCTCCGAATTCCTTGATTCCGATTTCTAAATCGTCGGCGTTGAGGATACGAGGTTCCTCTTTAAAGATCTGTTTCAACAAGGCGATGGCCTTATGGTGATCATTGTTATAGCCAATATCAAATAAGAAAGTAATATAGCGCTCCGTTTGATATGAGCTATTGGAAACTTGAGACGTCGTAATCGTCGAGTTCGGGATAAAGACGGTCTTGTTGTCCTTGGTGGTAATGGCCGTATTCAGCATTTGAATGCCCTTGACACTGCCTTCTACACCGCCGACAGCGATCCAGTCACCGGCTTTAAAAGGCTTAAAGACTAAAATCAACAGGCCTGACGCAAAGTTTGACAGGTTGCCCTGCAAGGCTAAGCCGACAGCCAAGCCGAAGGCACCGAAGGCGGCCAAGAAGGAATTCGTAGGAATCCCCAGCTTGTTGAGAGCCGACAAGAGGACAATGGCCATGAGGGCATAGTAAATAATTTGACTGACAAAGGTAATGACTGTATGGTCATAATTGGCATGGGTCATCATGCGAATGGCCAGTTTTTTTATAGCTCCGGCGATATAGCGACCGATGATGAAGATGATGATGGCCGCAATGATGTCCGGCGCATAATCCACCAGGAAATCATTGAATTGGCCAAGGGCCGAAACGCCTTCCGTAACTTGGTTCTTAACGTCAGCCCGGACGGTGCTGGCAGCCTGGACCGTATTGGCAGCAAGATTCATAGACAGTACCTCCTGTGTACGCACATACAGAAAAAGCAAATTATAAAACTATGTGCCATTATTATATCATGAAAAGCCCCCGGATGCTCCCCTAGGACAACAAAAAAGAAGCTATAACAGCCGGAGAAAATCTCACAGCCATTATAGCTTCTGTTAACAGATACCTGCGTATCTGCTGGGTGTATGGTAATTAGCCTTCGATTTCGGAGACGACGCCGGCACCGACAGTACGGCCGCCTTCACGAATAGCGAAGCGGAGACCGGCTTCGATAGCAATCGGAGTGATCAATTCGACGTCCATTTTGACGTTATCGCCAGGCATGCACATTTCAGTGCCTTCCGGAAGCTGGATGACGCCCGTTACGTCCGTGGTACGGAAGTAGAACTGCGGACGATAGCCATTGAAGAACGGCGTATGACGGCCGCCTTCGTCTTTCGTCAAGACATAGACCTGTGCTTTGAATTTCGTATGCGGATGAATCGTGCCCGGTTTTGCGAGAACCTGACCGCGTTCGATTTCTTTACGGTCAACACCACGGAGCAGAGCACCGATGTTGTCGCCGGCTTCTGCGCTGTCGAGGATCTTACGGAACATTTCAACGCCCGTAACAACCGTGTCTTTCGGCTGGTCAGCAAGACCAACGATTTCAACGGCGTCGCCGACTTTCAATTCGCCACGTTCAACACGGCCCGTAGCAACAGTGCCGCGGCCGGTGATGGTGAAGACGTCTTCGACAGGCATCAAGAACGGCTGGTCCGTCGGACGCTGCGGGGTCGGGATGTATTCGTCAACGGCATCCATCAATTTGAGGATAGACGGTTTGCCGATTTCACTTTCGTCGCCTTCGAGGGCTTTAAGAGCAGAGCCAACGATGATAGGTACATCGTCGCCGGGGAAATCATAAGAGCTGAGGAGATCGCGGACTTCCATTTCAACGAGTTCCAACAGTTCCGGATCATCAACCTGGTCAGCTTTGTTGAGGTATACAACGATAGCCGGTACACCGACCTGGCGAGCCAAGAGGATGTGTTCACGAGTCTGCGGCATCGGGCCGTCAGCAGCGGATACGACGAGGATAGCGCCGTCCATCTGAGCAGCACCGGTGATCATGTTCTTGACATAGTCAGCATGGCCCGGGCAGTCAACGTGTGCATAGTGACGTTTGTCCGTTTCATATTCAACGTGTGCAGTGTTGATGGTAATACCGCGTTCACGTTCTTCCGGAGCCTTGTCGATATCGGCATAGTCTTCGAATTTAGCGTAGCCTTTATCAGCCAAAACTTTGGTGATAGCTGCCGTCAATGTCGTTTTGCCGTGGTCGACGTGACCGATCGTGCCAATGTTGACATGCGGTTTGGTTCTTTCAAAATGTTCTTTAGCCATTTGTTGTTCCTCCAGTGTGAGTAAATTATATTAGGCGATTAGCCTTTTTCACTGATGACTTTTTCAGCTACGTTCTTAGGAACTTCTTCGTAGTGGTCAAAGGTCATCGTATAAACGCCACGGCCCTGCGTACGGGAACGCAAATCCGTTGCATAGCCAAACATTTCTGCCAGCGGTACGAAGGCGTTGATATGTTCTGCACCGGAGCGCATTTCCATACCTTCGACACGACCACGGCGGGAGTTGAGGTCGCCGATGACGTCGCCCATGTATTCTTCAGGAACGACAACTTCGACTTTCGTGTACGGTTCGAGGAGAACCGGATCGGCTTTGCGGGCGCCTTCTTTAAAGCCCATAGAACCTGCAATCTTGAAGGCCATTTCCGAGGAGTCGACTTCATGGTAAGAGCCGTCATATACGGCAACTTTGATGTCAACCATCGGGAAGCCTGCCAAAACGCCGGTTTCCATAGCTTCTTTAACACCAGCTTCAACAGAACCGATATATTCCTTAGGAATAGCACCGCCAACGACTTTGTTTTCAAATTCGTAGCCTTTGCCCTGTTCCTGCGGAATGAGTTCGAGCCAGCAGTCACCATACTGACCACGGCCGCCGGACTGACGTTTGAAGAAGCCGCGGGATTTGATTTCTTTGCGAATCGTTTCACGGTAAGCAACCTGCGGTTTACCGACGTTGCAGTCTACCTTGAATTCGCGGGACATACGGTCGACGATGATATCCAAATGGAGTTCGCCCATACCGGAGATGATGGTCTGACCCGTTTCAGCATCGGTCTTGACTTTGAAGGTTGGATCTTCTTCAGCCAGACGAGCCAGGGCAATGCCCATTTTTTCCTGGTCAGCTTTCGTCTTCGGTTCAACAGCAACGGAAATAACCGGATCGGGGAATTCCATCTTTTCGAGGATGATCGGATTCTTTTCATCGCAGAGCGTATCGCCTGTCGTCGTATCTTTTAAGCCTACGATGCCGCCGATATCACCGGTATAAGCTTCTTGAACTTCTTCACGGTGGTTAGCGTGCATACGGAGGATACGACCGACACGTTCTTTTTTGCCTTTCGTCGAGTTGTAGACGTAGGTACCGGCTTGGAGGGTACCGGAATAAACTCGGAAGAAGGCCATCTTGCCAACGAAGGGGTCAGCCATGATCTTGAAGGCCAAGGCAGACAAAGGAGCCTTGTCATCAACAGCACGGGTTTCTTCTTCGTCCGTGTCGGGGTTGGTGCCTTTAACAGCCGGAATATCCAGCGGCGACGGCATGTAGTCGACGACGGCGTCGAGGAGCATCTGAATCCCTTTGTTCTTGTAAGCAGAACCGCAGAGGACCGGGAAGATTTTATTCGTGCAGACGCCCTTACGGATAGCTGTTTTTAATTCGTCGATGGAGATTTCTTCCCCTTCGAGGTATTTCATCATGAGTTCTTCATCGGTATCGCAAACAGCTTCTACCATGATATCATGATACTTTTTAGCTTCTTCTAATTCGTCTTCCGGGATGTCAACGATTTCGATTTCTTTACCGAGAGCATCATCATAGATTTCAGCTTTCATGGTAATGAGGTCGATAATACCGCTGAACGTCGATTCAGCACCGATCGGGAGCTGAATAGCGACGGCATTGGCCTGAAGACGGTCTTTCATCATTTCGACAACGTTCAGGAAGTCAGCACCGGTCGTATCCATCTTATTGACGAATGCGATACGGGGAACATGGTAATGTTCAGCCTGACGCCATACCGTTTCCGACTGCGGTTCTACGCCGCCTTTAGCGGAGAAGACAGCAACAGCGCCGTCGAGTACGCGCAGGGAGCGTTCAACTTCAACCGTGAAGTCAACGTGCCCCGGGGTGTCGATGATGTTGATGCGGTGGTCTTTCCAATGGGCTGTCGTAGCAGCAGACGTGATCGTAATGCCGCGTTCCTGTTCCTGAGCCATCCAGTCCATGGTAGCAGCGCCGTCATGAACTTCACCGATTTTATGAACTCGGCCGGTATAGAACAGAATACGTTCGGTTGTCGTGGTTTTACCAGCATCGATGTGAGCCATGATGCCAATATTTCTCGTTTTTTCCAAAGAAAATTCTCTTGGCACGGTTTTTTCCACTCCTCAAAAAATAATAAATATCGTAAATTACCAACGATAATGAGCGAAAGCTTTGTTAGCTTCTGCCATTTTATGAGTATCTTCCTTTTTCTTGATAGCAGCGCCTGTGTTGTTGAAAGCGTCCATCAATTCGCCAGCGAGCTTTTCTTTCATCGTACGTTCGCCGCGCTGACGGGCATAGCTGACAGTCCAGCGGATGCCGAGGGACAAGCGACGGTCTGCACGTACTTCAACAGGAACCTGGTAGTTAGCACCGCCGACACGACGAGCACGGACTTCCAGGACAGGCATAACGTTGTTGAGAGCCTGTTCAAATACTTCCAAAGGATCTTTATTCATTTTCGAACGGATGATGTCGAAAGCATCATAAACGATGGTTTCAGCGACACCTTTTTTGCCGTCCAACATAACTTTGTTGATGAAGCGCGTTACCAATTTGGAATGGTACACCGGATCCGGCAGCACATCACGCTTCGCAACGGGGCCTTTTCTTGGCATGTCTAATTCCTCCTCTATATTGTGTATGTCATCTGTTTCATCTTAATGGTAAGTCTTATTTACCTTTTTTTGCGCCGTATTTCGAACGGGACTGCTGACGATCTGCAACGCCAGCTGTATCCAAAGCACCGCGGACGATATGATAACGTACACCAGGAAGGTCTTTGACACGACCGCCTCTGATTAATACAACACTGTGTTCCTGTAAATTGTGACCAATGCCAGGAATGTAAGCTGTTACTTCGATAGAGTTCGTCAAGCGAACACGGGCAACTTTACGCAGAGCCGAGTTAGGTTTCTTCGGCGTAGCAGTGTATACACGAGTGCAGACACCACGTTTCTGCGGGCTGTTTTTCAAAGCCGGCGCATTCGATTTGGTTAAAGCAACCTGACGTCCTTTACGAACTAATTGGCTGATTGTTGGCATATGGGCACCTCCTCTCCAAACAATTAGATTTATAATGTAATCATCAACGAGCAGAGCTCATAAGATGATATTACCAAAAGTTATTTCAACAAGCCTACGGCCGCTGCTTTTACTTTAATATGGCAGGCCACTCCCAGCTCTGCCATGGTATAAGTGCGGTCGACAGGAATGTCAGCCCCTTCAGATGCTGCAATAAGCGGGGCTACGACTTGTTCATCGCAGTCCTTGGCGATGAACAACTGTGTGACTTCGTTTCGTTTCATTGCCTTCAAGGTTTGCTTGGCTCCGACAGTTTTGCGGACACCGGCAGCTACATCTAAGCTCACGAAACCTCACTCCTTACGTCTTGCAAATTAGGCGCAATGCACGCATTGCGACACTTAGATATTTTATCATCACGATAATTATCTGTCAATGAGTTTTTTGGTAAAAACTGCGTAACCAGTACATCTTTTATTACACGCGCCCATGTGATTCAAATGCAAAGAACCTGCCGTTTTCCAACGGCAGGTCATAGTCTGAGAACTAAGCGCCTAAAGTCCTCAGGAATTAGATATAATTCCATAATTGTTATACACAACATGTAGGCGATTTAATCGTCGCTATGTTCTAAATCAGAAACAGTTTTATATTGGGAATTATAGAACATCTTTTTAGCTGCATTACCAATCGCGGCAGTAGCTGCCGCATCTATAACGCCACCAATGAGACCTCCTACAAGTGGAACCATTTTGCCAAAACCTTTTTCGCTGGATTCAGCAGCAACCTTAGTTGCAACAGCTTTATTAATAGCTGTCAAACTAGCCTTAGAAGCCGCCTTAATTTCCTGTTCCATTGCGACCCCCACAAAGTGACTCGTCGCCCATTCACCAAACTGTTTTCCAACCTGTTTCCCAGCCTGTTTCCCAGCCTCATTTGCAGCTGCCTTATTTATCGCGTCAACCCCAGCCTTTACCAGAATATCTCTTCCTGCGTTGCCACAGAGACATAAAAGCCCCAGAGTCTTAACCTGATCGCTATGTATATCTTGGCCGCACATATGCGCAATAGCCGCGATCATACGCATTTGAATATACCAGGTACTTATCAAATTGGCAGGAATAGTCACCAGCATCGTTAACATACCACCAAGGCCAGTTACAAAACCGCTCGATCCGCATTTAGCAATCTGCCAACGTATTAGTGAATCAATAGCATCTTCTAAGTTTTCATTATTTTTCAGATAATCATTGGCTAATTCCTCTGCTGTTCCCCAGCCCGGGACCCCACCTATAGCAGCAGTCCAAGCCTCTGACAAAGCATTTTGCAGCGTTTCCTCTGAAATCAAAGCCCCCATATTCAAAACCTCCCTTCTTTTTATACATCATTATTTTTATCATAACATGAATTACTTCATTGTTTAATACCTATACGCTAATAAAAAATTTGCAAGTGGGAATGAAATCTTAAACGACGTTTCCAGCCAATGCAGCCATTCTATCAGTTCAGTCTTCCTTCCTGTCTGATGTGGACTCAACAGGCACATCAATGCGATATGCAGATACAAATTTTCTTTCGATCTACATATCCTGAGTAGGGCAAAAAGGAACATCGCTACAGCCAAAAAATTGCTTCTAGCCATTTGTTCACAAATAAATTATACCCCAAATCACGCCTTGAGGCCTATAAAGTGATTTGTCACATTATACTATATCTACTATATCACATCATAAGGACATATTTTGTCTTCTTCGCACAAGAAAAGACAGTATGTAGCTCGATTGCTTCATACTGCCTTTTCGTTTTGAAATATCCTGCTTGTATAGAAAAAGAAGCCCTCTTGCGAGGGCTCCTCTTTCACCTTAGTGGCCGGCTTCCGGTGCTTCAACAGCACTTTCAGGGGCATCTACGGGATTGCCGTCTTCGTCTTCATAGCTGATGGACGGAACGGTCTTTACTACTTTTACTTTACGGTAACGGCTCATGCCGGTCCCTGCCGGGATGAGTTTACCGATAATGACGTTTTCTTTAAGGCCTAAGAGCGGATCGACCTTACCCTTAATAGCCGCATCGGTCAGGACACGAGTCGTTTCCTGGAAGGAAGCAGCCGACAGGAAGGAATCCGTTGCCAGGGCGGCCTTGGTAATCCCCAGCAGCATCGGTTTGCCGATAGCGGTCTTGCCGCCGTTGTTGGCAATGCGCTTATTCATATCTTCAAAGATATTGACGTCGATATAATCGCCCGGCAATACATCTGCATCTCCGGCTTCTTCAATCTTCATCTTGCGCAGCATCTGGCGAACGATGACTTCGATGTGCTTATCGTTGATACCAACACCCTGTGATTTGTATACCTTCTGTACTTCGTATACCAGGTAGCGCTGTGTTGCTTCGACGCCCTGGATACGCAGGATATCGTGGGGGTTGATAGAGCCGGCCGTGATACGGCTGCCCTTTTCGATGACATCGCCTTCGTGTACGACGAGGTGCGAACCGAAGGGAATGGTGTAACTCCGTTCTTCGCCGTCTTTCGAGAGGACGTGAACGATGTTGATGTCGTGATGGTCTTCTTTTTCCGTAATCGATACGGTACCGCTGATTTCCGTAACGATAGCGTTGCCCTTCGGCTTACGAGCTTCGAACAATTCTTCGACACGAGGAAGACCCTGGGTAATATCGCCGGCCGATGCGACGCCGCCCGTATGGAAGGTACGCATCGTCAGCTGTGTGCCCGGTTCGCCGATGGACTGAGCAGCAATGGTGCCGACCGATTCGCCGACATTGACCTTGCCGCCGGTACCGAGGTCGCGGCCATAGCACTTGGCGCAGACACCGTAACGGCTGTGGCAGGTAAGGACGCTGCGGATCCGGACGGTATCGTAATATTTAGCAATTTCTTTCGCCTGGTCGGCCATGATTTCCTCATTGAGGGCTACGATGACGGCACCCGTTTCCGGGTTGACCAGGGTTTCAGCAGCCGTACGGCCTTCGATCCGTTCTTCAAGCGGTTCGATGACGCCGTTGCCTTCGACGATGGCCGTGACTTCTACGCCGCGGATATCGTTGTTGCGGGCTTTGACTTCTTTGACATCACTGTTCAGGATGCGATCGATGGCATCTTCCGTAAGGGGCGTGCCCTTCGCGCAGATTTCAATGCCATTGGAGTCGATGACGGCTTCTTCGATGGTCTTGCCAAGCATATTTTCCGCCATGGATTTGCGGATAGCTGCCCGGAAACCTTCTTCCGGTGCGCCGAGGGAAACCGTTTCGATGACGTTGGTATGATTGAGGTCATCGTTGATATCCATCTGGCTGCCGCGGAGATAGAGTTTCGGAACCTGATGTTCAATGATCGTATCCATGTCATCGTTGGTCAAGAGGTGTTCTGCTTCAAATACGGCTTCACCCGTTTCCGGATCCACGGCTTCACGAGCCAGGACGCGGCCGATGAGCTTATCTCGAAGGAGGTTGACAGCCTGGCGGCAGGAGCTTGCCAAGCGGGCCCGTTCGCGGACGAGATCGATGCCGAATACGTCGCAGTCGTCTTCGCGGACGATGACATCCTGGGAGACGTCTACCAGACGGCGGGTCAGATAACCCGAGTCAGCCGTACGAAGAGCCGTATCCGCCAACCCTTTACGGGCACCGTGAGACGAGGTGAAGTAGTCCAGTACGGACAGGCCTTCACGGAAGTTTGCCTTGATCGGCAAGTCGATGATACGACCGGACGGGTCAGCCATCAGGCCACGCATGCCGGCAACCTGGCGAATCTGCTGTTTATTACCACGGGCACCGGAGTCAGCCATCATGAAGATCGAGTTGAACGGATCCATGTTATCCATCATGACTTCCGTAACATCATCGGTCGCTTTTTCCCAAATAGCACAGGTTTTGCGATACCGTTCATCTTCCGTAATGAGACCGCGCTGATACATCTTGGATACGTTCTGTACCTGTTTGTCAGCAGCGCCGAGGATATCCCATTTTTCTTCCGGAATCTGAATGTCGGAAATGGCGATGGACATACCGGCCTGACGAGCGTAGTGGTAGCCGATAGCCTTAATATTATCAAGAAGTTCTGCCGTCTTGGTGTTGCCAAAGAGGTGGAAGCAGGCATCGACGAGTTTGCCGATTTCCTTCTTGCTCATGAGGACGCCGAGGCAGTCGACGTCGACATATTCTTTACCTTCTTTGAAAGCAGCGACAGCATCTTTATCGATTTTATGTTTCGGAAGCGGGCGAACGGCCATGAGGTCGACACCGAAAGCTTCTTTCAACTGGGAGAAACCATAGTCCAGGATATGACCGTCGGCATCTTTCACTTTGATGAAGTGCGTCCAGTCGATAACGCCGTTTTCATAGGCAAATACGACATCCTGAGGATTATCGAAGACCATGACCTTATCCGTATGGAAGAGGCGCAGCGGTTCGTAGATCTGGTAGTTGTACAAGAGTTTGCCTGCCGTCGTTTCAATGAGGCCGTGGCCCGGGATGCGGACTTTGATCAAGGCTTCAATGTCGATGACTTTGGCATCGTAAGCAAGCATGACTTCATCGTAATTGGAGAAGATCTTGCCTTCGCCCTTCGCAGACGGTTTAACCAAGGTCAGGTAGTAGGCACCGAGAACCATGTCCTGTGTAGGAACAGCAACCGGCTTGCCGTCTTTCGGAGCCAGGATGTTGTGCGACGACAACATGAGCGTCCGAGCTTCGGACTGGGCTTCTACCGACAGCGGCAGATGGCAGGCCATCTGGTCACCGTCGAAGTCGGCGTTGAAGGCCGTGCAGACCAGCGGATGAAGCTTAATGGCCCGACCTTCCCAAAGGACCGGTTCAAAGGCCTGGATGCCCAAACGGTGGAGTGTCGGAGCTCGGTTCAAGAGAACCGGATGTTCCTTGATGACGTCTTCGAGGACGTCCCAGACTTCGTTGCTGACGCGTTCGACTTTTTTCTTGGCGTTTTTAATATTCGTCGCAATTTCTTTTTCGACGAGCTTCTTCATGACGAAGGGCTTGAAGAGTTCCAGTGCCATTTCCTTCGGAAGACCGCACTGGTGCATCTTCATTTCCGGGCCGACAACGATAACCGAACGGCCGGAATAGTCGACACGTTTCCCGAGCAAGTTCTGACGGAAACGGCCCTGCTTGCCCTTGAGCATATCGGACAGAGATTTAAGGGGACGATTGCCGGGGCCCGTAACGGGGCGGCCGCGACGGCCATTGTCGATGAGGGCATCGACGGCTTCCTGAAGCATGCGTTTTTCATTGCGGACGATGATGTCCGGCGCACCCAATTCAAGGAGGCGGCTCAAGCGGTTGTTTCGGTTGATGACCCGGCGATAGAGGTCGTTCAGGTCAGACGTTGCAAAACGGCCGCCATCAAGCTGGACCATGGGGCGCAGTTCCGGCGGAATGACCGGAATGACGTCCATGACCATCCATTCCGGTTTATTGCCGGAATGACGGAAGGCTTCGACGACTTCCAGGCGGCGGATCGCGCGGACGCGGCGCTGGCCCGAAGAGTCGCGGAGTTCATCGCGCAGCTCTTTATCGAGCTGGTCGAGGTCGAGTCCCTGGAGGAGCTCTTTAATCGCAGCGGCACCCATGCCGACGCGGAATTTATCGCCGTACAAGTCGAGATACTGGCGATATTCCGTTTCCGTCATCAGCTGCTGCTTCTGGAGAGACGTATCGCCCGGATCGAGGACAATGTACGAAGCAAAGTATAAGACTTTTTCCAGCGAACGGGGCGAGATATCGAGGATCAAGCCCATCCGGCTGGGAATGCCTTTAAAATACCAAATATGAGAAACAGGTGTAGCCAGTTTAATATGGCCCATCCGTTCACGACGGACTTTGGCGCGCGTGACTTCGACGCCGCAGCGATCGCAGACGACACCTTTATACCGGATACGTTTATATTTACCGCAGTGGCATTCCCAGTCCTTCGTAGGCCCAAAAATGCGTTCGCAGAACAACCCATCCCGTTCCGGTTTTAATGTACGGTAGTTGATCGTTTCTGGTTTCTTGACTTCCCCATGAGACCATTCGAGAATCTTTTCGGGCGAAGCAAGGCCAATCCGCATGGAATCGAATTCATTCACATCAAGCACTAATACCGCTCCCTTCTATCGACTCGTTATTCATCATCGTCAGTAGTATCATCATCGTCAGCCTGTTCTGCTTCGGCAACGGCATCGAGGCTCATTTCGCTCATGACGTCATCTTCGTCGCCGTTGGAAACGGGTTCCTGATCGTCATCTTCGCCGTTTTCATCACTGCCTTCAGCAGGTACTGCCGGAGTTTCCGGGCCATTTTCACCTTCCATGACGCGACGGAGTTCGTCGTTCTTTTCCGGTTCTGTTTCATCGTCTTCGTCAAGTTCCTTGATGACGACTTCATCGCCGTCTTCATTGAGAATCTGGACATCGAGGCCGATAGCCTGGAGTTCCTTGAGGAGTACCTTGAACGATTCCGGCACACCCGGTTCCGGAATGTTTTCACCTTTGACGATCTTTTCGTAAGCCTTGACACGGCCGACGACATCGTCAGATTTAACCGTAAGCATTTCCTGGAGGGTATAGGCTGCACCGTAAGCTTCCAGAGCCCAAACTTCCATTTCCCCGAAACGCTGGCCGCCGAACTGGGCTTTACCGCCGAGAGGCTGCTGCGTAACCAAGGAGTACGGGCCTGTCGAACGAGCATGGATCTTGTCGTCGACGAGGTGATGCAGTTTCAGGAAGTATGTATAGCCGACAGTGACGCGGCGATCCATCGGTTCGCCCGTACGGCCGTCATAGAGGACGGACTTGCCGTCACTGGGGAGACCTGCGATTTCGAGTGCATTAAATACGTCTTCAGCCTGAGCGCCGTCAAAGACCGGTGTGGCAATATGAATCCCGGCAACATCCGGTTTCGGCATGCCGTACTTATCAAAGTCATAACCGGCAGCACGCAGTCTTTCTTCCAGACCCGGATCCATTTCCTTGATCTGCTTGCCCAATTCATGGACAGCCCAGCCAAGGTGAGTTTCCAAAATCTGACCGATATTCATACGAGACGGTACGCCCAAGGGGTTCAGGACAATCTGGACCGGCGTGCCATCGGGCAGGAACGGCATGTCTTCCTGGCGCATGACGCGGGAGACGACACCTTTGTTCCCGTGACGACCGGACATCTTATCGCCTTCGTGAATCTTACGTTTCTGAGCGATGTAGACACGAACCAAACGGGTTACGCCGGGCGGCAGTTCGTCGTTGTTTTCACGGGAGAATACGCGGACGTTGACAACCTTGCCAGATTCACCGTGGGGAACGCGCAGGGACGTATCGCGGACTTCACGTTCCTTGTCGCCGAAAATAGCGCGCAGGAGACGTTCTTCCGGAGTCAGTTCCGTTTCGCCTTTCGGCGTAACTTTACCGACCAGGACGTCGCCGGGGAATACGTCGGCACCGATCATGATGATCCCGTTTTCATCGAGGTTCTTCGTGCTTTCTTCGCTGACATTGGGGATTTCACGAGTGATTTCTTCAGAGCCGAGTTTCGTATCGCGGGCATCGCATTCATATTCTTCAATATGGATAGAAGTATAGAGGTCGTTCTTCGGCAATTCTTCACTGAGGAGAACGGCGTCTTCGTAGTTGTAACCTTCCCAAGGCATGTAGGCTACGAGGATGTTATAGCCAAGGGCTAATTCACCGCCATCGGTTGCCATGCCGTCGGCCAGGACCTGACCTTCGGTAACGACTTCGTTTTTGTAAACCAAAGGACGCTGGTTGATGCAGGTACTCTGGTTGGAACGAACAAATTTAATCAGTTTATACGTATCGATCGAGCCGGAATCAGTACGGACTTCGATGGTATCACCGGTAACGTGGGATACGACGCCGCTGTGTTTTGCCAGGACGCAGACCCCGGAGTCACAGGCTGCCTTGTATTCCATCCCGGTCCCGACGAGCGGAGCCTGGGTACGGAGGAGAGGAACAGCCTGACGCTGCATGTTCGCACCCATGAGGGCACGGTTAGCATCGTCGTTTTCGAGGAAGGGGATCATGGAAGTACCGACAGATACGACTTCCTTCGGCGATACGTCCATGAAGTCGACGCGGTCAGCCCGGAATTCACGAGTATCTTCACCGTGACGGCAGGCAACGCGTTCGTTGACGAAATGGCCGTCTTCGGTAAGGGGTTCGTTGGCCTGGGCAATGACGTACTGTTCTTCTTCATCAGCCGTAATATAGTAAACCTTTTCCGTTACGACGCCCGTTTCTTTGTCGACGCGGCGGTACGGAGCTTCAATGAAACCGAATTCATTGACCTGACCGAAGCAAGCCAGGGAGGAAATGAGGCCGATGTTCGGACCTTCCGGCGTTTCTACCGGGCACATGCGGCCATAGTGCGAATGATGGACGTCGCGGACTTCGAAGCCTGCGCGTTCACGGGACAAACCGCCGGGACCAAGGGCGCTCAGACGGCGTTTATGTGTAATTTCAGCCAAGGGATTGGTCTGGTCCATGAACTGGGACAGCTGGCTGGAACCGAAGAATTCTTTAATGGCGGCTACGACAGGACGGATGTTGATCAGGACCTGCGGTGTAATGCTTTCGGCATCCTGAATCGTCATGCGTTCGCGGACGACACGTTCCATACGGGTAAGGCCGATACGGAACTGGTTCTGAAGGAGTTCGCCGACGCAGCGAAGACGACGGTTGCCCAAATGGTCGATATCATCGACAGTGCCAAAACCATCCATCAAATTGAGGAGGTAGCCGATGTGAGCGATGATGTCTTCGCGGGTAATCGTCCGGTGATCATAAGGCAGATCGCTGTTATTGCAGATGACCTTATAGACAGAGCCATCCTGCTTTTCAACGAAAGCTTCTACTAAACCGCCGCCGTCACCGAGAGGGGCATCGGCTGCGATTTCACGGTGGAATACACCGCTTTCGCGGATTTTTTCAACTTCTGCCGAGCCGATTTCCGTATGGGCATCGACGATGATTTCCCCCGTTTCCGGATTGACGATCGGTTCGTGAAGGGTCAGGCCGAAGAGGCGGCGTTCCCAACCGAGTTTCTTGCCGGCTTTATAACGGCCGACGCGGGCCATATCGTACCGACGCGGATCGAAGAACAACCCTTCAAAGAGGTTGCGGGCGCTTTCAACAGTCGGCGGTTCACCGGGGCGAAGTTTTTTATAGATTTCAATTAAGGCTTCGTCCTGATTTTCCGTCGTATCTTTTTCAAAAGTAGCCTTCAGGCGTTTGTCGTCGAAAAAGAGGTCGAGGATATCCGAATTGGACGCCCAGCCCAGGGCACGGATGAGAACCGTAACCGGAATCTTACGGTTGCGGTCAATGCGGGCATAGATAATATCGTTAGCATCGGTTTCGAGTTCGATCCAGGCGCCGCGGTTCGGAATGACCGTCGAATTGTAAAGGCGGATGCCCATCGGGTCAATTTCACGACCGTAGTACACACCGGGAGAACGAACGAGCTGACTGACGATAACGCGTTCTGCCCCATTGATAATGAACGTGCCTGTATCAGTAATCAGAGGGAAGTCACCCATGAATACTTCCTGGTCCTTAATTTCACCTGTTTCGTGGTTGACAAGACGGATCTGGACTCGGAGCGGTGCGGCATACGTCGTATCGCATTCCTTACATTCACGAATGTCGTACTTCGGTTCCCCTAATTTAAAACCCTCAAAGGATAAAGACAGGTTGCCCGATGCATCTTCGATAGGAGAAATGTCTTTGAAGATATCTTTAAGTCCCTTTTCGAGGAACCATTCGTAGGATTTATTCTGTAAATCCAACAAATGAGGCATTTTCAAGACCTCGTTAATCTTAGCATATGTGTATCGAGTCCTTTTCCCTACTTGTACAGGTTTGAACATGCTGATTCTTCACCCCTTATAAAAAGTAAACCATTATAATCGCGCCAAGCGCGTCGTTAAGCGCTTCATAAAGCGACAAAAAAGCAAGGCTCTTAGAGACATTGAACCTTGCTTAATTTTTTGCTCACCGGAAGCGTTTCCTCCATGCATCTCATAACATCAATTGAACATTCTGCAATGAGTTATTATAGCATATAGAAAATCTTCCGTCAATATTAAATTTTAATGAATTCAGAAAAACGGTTTACTGCTGAACGCGTGCCAAGGTGTACTTCTTCTTGCCTTTGCGGACGATGACAAATTTCCCGTTTGAATTCTTATGGGGTTTTACGATTTCATCGAGGCTGGTAACTTTGACGCCGTTAATGGTGACGGCTCCGTTATTAATGTCTTCACGGGCCTGGCGTTTCGACTTATAGATGTTGGCATCGATGAGCCAGTTGACAACGTCCTTGTCTTCATTTGAAACGTCGACGGTCGGCATCTTGCCAAAGGCCTGTTCCAGTTCATGTTCCGAAAGATCGGCGATGCTGCCGTGATAGAGGGCTTCCGTAATATTCTGGGCTTCCTTCAGGGCTTCCGGACTGTGGACGAAGGTCGTGACTTCTTCCGCCAGACGGCGCTGAGCCAAGCGTTTTTCCGGTTCTTTTTCAACAGCTTCGGCCAAGGCATCGATTTCTTCTTTGCTGAGGAAGGTGAAGTATTTCAAGTATTTGATGACGTCGGCGTCGTCCTGGTTGAGCCAGAACTGATAGAATTCGAAAGGCGACGTCTTTTCCGGGTCGAGCCAAACGGCACCACCGGCAGTCTTGCCGAATTTCGTTCCGTCCGATTTCAGCATGAGGGGAATGGTCAGGCCGAAGGCTTTGGCTTCGCTGCCGTGCATCTTGCGGATCGTGTCGATGCCGGCCGTAATGTTGCCCCACTGATCGGCACCGCCGATTTGGAGCTGCACGTCATTGTTTGAAAAGAGGTGTTCAAAGTCGATGGACTGGAGAATCTGATAGGAAAATTCGGTGAAGGAAATCCCCGCTTCCAGACGGCTGGCAACGACTTCCTTGCTGAGCATGATGTTGACGCTGAACAGTTTGCCGTAGTCGCGAAGGAATTCAAGGAGGCCGATTTTGCTGAGCCAGTCATAGTTATTCACAAAGGTGATATTCTCTGAATCACCGAAGAGGTGCGTAAACTGGGCTTTTAATTTTTCTGCATTGGCCTTGATGGTATCAATAGTCTGCAGCTGTCGTTCCGTCTTACGACCGCTGGGATCACCGATGGTACCCGTACCGCCGCCGATGACGACGAAGGGATGATGACCGGCATTGGCAAAGCGCTTGAGCATCATAAAGGGGATCAAATGACCGATATGCATGCTGTCGCCCGTCGGGTCAACGCCGCAGTAAAGAGAGATGCTCTTTTCTTCCGTCAGTTTCCGCAGCCCTTCTTCATCTGTCATCTGATTGACGGCGCCGCGCCATGACAATTCATCAATGATATTCATCGAATTCGCTCCTTTATTATAGAAAATGATAAGATACATTTCATTATAGCTATGGCCGTCCGTTCCGTCAATGAAGATTCCTTTAAATATTTTCCTATTGGGCCGTTTTTTCTAAAATGACGCCTTGGCGGTAAGCCTGTAAGAGAGCCTTTAAGTCATCGATCATTTGAAGCAGCTTTTTCCCGTTATCCGTGTCACCGATCATGACGCGCTTCGGTTCCAATTCGACCTGCGTCGATTCCGAGTCGATGTCGACGTTGTTCATTAAAGCTTGGTAAACGTCTTCAAAGGGGTAATGGGATTTGATGCGGATGCCGTGGGAATTAAAAATCAATGTATAGCCGGCAATCCCCGTCGATCCCTGATAGGCCTTGCAGAAGCCTCCGTCGATGCATATTTCCTTGCCTTCAGCTCGAACAGGGCTTTCGCCTTTCTTGACCTTAACCGGGGTATGGCCGTTGATGATGTGCCCCTGAGGCGAATCGATGCCGAATTCATGGAGGATCTTGATGCATTCATCCTTATCTCGGTTCAAGTGATAATAGGCATTTTGCGGTTCTTTCCAGGTGGATTCATCGACGATATAGCTTCGTTCAAGTGTCTTTACGATGCGTCCCGATACGGGTGAGTCGGCGCCGCACCACAGATACCACATGAAGTCCAGGCTGTCCATATCGCGCTGGTCATAGGCCTTGCGGATCATATGCTCGATCTTATCCATAAAGGCCCTGCCCTTATACGGTTTGCCTTCGAGATAGACCTCTTTAAAACTGCCGTCCGGATTGAGGGGCAGGCCGCCGTGGAACAAGAGATTGTTGTTCATGCAGCGATACAGTGAACCATGGCTGTAAAGGAATCGGATATGACGCTGAAGGCGTTCGCTTTCGAGAAATTCCAGTTGGATATCGTTCATCAATTGGTGTTCTTCCGGCGACAAAGTATACGGATCCACGGGATTTACCGTCGGAAAATCCTTGGTCTTCAGTTCGTAAGTTTTACCGTCTAAATCAACAGTCCCTTTTTCCCAATCGAATTTGTGGAACATGAGCCGGTCATCCATATTATAGTCGGGATGGCGATAGATCGTTTGCCCTTCCAGTTTGGCTACGATGACGTTAATGGCTTTGACCATCGGTTCGATGCCATCATTTTCCTTATATGTCTCCATAGCAAAGAGGGCAAAGGGACGTAAACTGATGCCATAACCGTTTTCCAATATTTCCATATTATGGTAACGAATGTTATTGCGCAGGACGTTGGCAATGCAGGCCAAATTGCCGGCAGCGGCGCCCATCCAAAGGACATCGTGATTGCCCCACTGAATATCGAGCGAATGGTGTCCCATCAAGGTATCGACGATTTTATCAGCATGGGCCCCGCGGTCATAGATGTCACCGATGATGTGCAGGTGGTCTACTGCCAACCGCTTGATGAGGGCCGCTAAGGCATAGATGAATTGCCGGGTACTGCCGGTCTCTAAAATCGTATCGAGGATTTTCCGATGATAGACCAGCTGGTTCTGGTCCTCGTCGGGCTGGGCATGAATCAATTCGTCGATGATGAAGCGGAAGGCTTCCGGCGTGGCCTTACGTACTTTAGACCGCGTATATTTAGACGACAATAACTTAGCCAGGTCGATCATCCTTTCCAGCGTCGTCCGGGCCCATTCACTCGTAACCTTTCCTTCACGATAGAGCATATTCAGCTTTTCCTTCGGATAATAAATGAGGGTCAAAAGACTGTCCTGTTCTATTTTATTCATCTTATCCGAAAAAATCATTTCTACCTTTTCGCGAATGACGCCGGAGCAGTTATTTAAGATATGATAGAAAGCACCGTATTCACCGTGAAGGTCACTCATAAAGTGTTCCGTCCCCTTCGGCAAATTAACGATGGCTTGTAAATTAATGATTTCTGTAAAGGTTGCTGCCTGGGTCGGATAATCTTTGGCCAAGAGTTCTAAATACCGCAGATATTCAGCAGAATAGGTATCGTATGTCCCCATTTAAGTACCCCTCTTTTCATATAGTGTATGTTGTATAGCGTATTTATCTCTTATTGTATACCATCGACGCCAAAGTGACTAGATTTTTCTGTCCTTTTCGTCGATTTCAAAATGAGTATGAGCGCCCCTTGTCTATGTATCAAAATCATCTTACAATTAATTTTAATGCATAGATGTGCTTTAACCTGTTGAAACGTCCCTTCACCCCCTAAAAAGCCCTTGAATTTTCACTCTTTTTTTCGCATAGCGATAAAACAATGCCGCAATGGAAAAATATTTTCCGCATTGTGGTGTTTTCAAGACGGAAAAAACATGCTATTATGTAATCGTAGAAATCAGTTTTAGGTATAACTATTTTAAATGAGGTGACTACATTATGAACAAGTATTTGCAATCTGTTATTGAAAACGTCCGTGTCAAACATGCCAACGAGCCAGAATTCGTCCAGACCATTGAAGAAGTTTTGAGCTCCCTCGACGTCGTCGTCGAAAAACATCCGGAATATGAAAAGTACGACCTGATTAGCCGACTGGTCGAACCCGAACGGCAATTCACATTCCGCGTTGTCTGGGAAGACGATAACGGCAACTACCACACCAACACCGGCTACCGCGTCCAGTTCAACGGCGCAATCGGGCCCTACAAAGGTGGTCTCCGCTTCCAGAAAAACGTTTACTCCGGCATCATCAAATTCTTGGGCTTTGAACAGATTTTCAAAAACGCTTTGACCGGCCTTCCTATCGGCGGCGGTAAAGGCGGTTCCGACTTCGACCCGACGGGCAAGTCCGACGCTGAAATCATGCGTTTCTGCCAGAGCTACATGCAGGCATTATATCGTTACATTGGTCCCGATATCGACGTACCAGCTGGCGACATGGGCGTTGGCGGCCGCGAAATCGGCTTCCTCTTCGGTGAATATCGCCGCCTGAAAGGCAACTTCGAAAACGGCGTTCTCACCGGTAAAGGCTTCAGCTACGGCGGTTCCCTCATCCGTCCGGAAGCAACGGGCTACGGCGCTGTTTACTACCTCGAAAACGTTCTCCGCGACGACGGCCAGAATATCAAAGGCAAAACAATCGCCGCTGCCGGCTTCGGCAACGTTACCTGGGGCATCTGCAAAAAAGCAGCTGAACTCGGTGCTAAAGTCGTCACTCTCTCCGGTCCCGATGGCTACATCTATGATCCCGATGGCGTCGTTACCGAAGAAAAGATCAATTACCTCCTCGAAATGCGTAACAGCGGCCGCAACCGCGTACAGGACTATGCTGACAAATTCGGCGTTGAATTCTTCCCTAAACAGAAACCTTGGGGCCAGAAAGTTGATATCTGCATGCCCGCTGCATACCAGAACGAACTGGATGTAGCTGAAATCGAACAGATCATCGCTAACGGCACAAAATACTACATCGAAGTTGCTAACATGCCTACAACAAACGCAGGTCTGGCAAGAGCTATGGCTGAACCCAGCATGATCGTTGCTCCTTCCAAAGCAGTTAACGCTGGTGGTGTAGCAGTTTCCGCTCTGGAAATGGCTCAGAACTCCATGAGATACAGCTGGGACGGCGCTGAAGTTGACGCTAAACTGGTTGGCATCATGAAAAACATCCATGCAATGTCCGTTGAAGCAGCAGAAGCAGCTGGTCTGGGTTACAACCTGGTAGCTGGTGCTAACATCGCAGGCTTCAAGAAAGTTGCAGCTGCTATGATGGCTCAGGGTCTGGTATAATTCGAACGGAATATATCATACAC
>OHPX01000192.1_pt1 | contig 41837 bp, 29 predicted proteins | sample 1577801 | NCBI WGS metagenome assembly OHPX01 (sample SAMEA3879584, study PRJEB24766) | human gut metagenome | biome: human-associated habitat; feature: feces | place: USA | collected 1985/1987 | reverse complement strand
AGAAAGTAGTGCAAGTGGTCGGTGTTTCAATCCTTGTGAACATAGTGGTAGGCGTATCCGTCAGCCTGCTCCTTTTCTTTGGTGCCGGACCTATCCTGCGCCTGATGGGACTGACTTCCGAACTGATGACTGACGGCATGGACTATATGCGTATTGTAGGCGCGTTTGCCTTCTTCCAAGCCATTTCATTAACGCTTTCCGCCTCCCTGCGCAGTGCCAACAAGGCCATTTATCCGATGTTAGTAACCGTTGTTGTCAATATCCTAAATATAATAGGTAATTACTCACTCATCTTCGGTCGCTTTGGTTTTCCCGAGCTCGGCGTAGAAGGAGCTGCCATCTCTACTGCTTTCAGCCGGGGTGTATCTATGATACTTTTATTCATTATCCTGTTTCGCAAACATATCCATCGCTTCCCCGTTGCCTATTTCCGCCCGTTCCCATGGATAGAGCTAAAGAACCTGATGAAAATCGGCCTTCCCTCCGCCGGCGAACAACTTTCCTACAGTTCTTCGCAAGTAGTGATTACCTTCTTCATCAATATGCTGGGAGTCGAAGCTCTTGCCACACGCACCTATTGTGTCAATATCATCATGTTTGCCTATCTGTTCAGCATCTCCATGGCGCAGGGTGGTGCCATTTGCATCGGGCATCTCATCGGAGAAAAGAAACCTCATGCCGCTTTCCTCATGGGTAAATATGTTATGAAGAAATCCGTCATGATCACCGTTATACTCTCCACCATCCTTGCTATATTCGGAAACACGATCTTCCATTGGCTTACCACGAATGAAGAAATCATCCGGCTCGGAACCACCATCCTCATCATCGACGTCATTCTTGAAATCGGACGTCCCATCAATATTTTCGCAACAAATGCCTTGCGTGCCGCCGGGGATGTCACCTACCCCTTCTATGTCGGTCTGGTTGTTCAGTGGAGCGTTGCCGTCGGCTTGGGCTACATCATCGGTATCCCTCTGGAGTGGGGAATCTGCGGTATGTGGGTCGCTTTCTTGCTGGACGAGAACATCCGTGGAGCCATCTTCGTAAAACGCTGGTACAGTATGAAATGGACGACAAAAGGGTTTGTTAAGTGATTAGTAGCCTGAACAATGCTAATCACTTATCACTAACCACTAATCACTTAATAAGATTTGATATAAATCAAATCTTTTATACCTTTGTCCCCGGAAACAGTTACAGAAACCAGCGAACAATTATGGATACACTATTAAAAGAAACAGTTGATGCCACTGTGAACTCCCGTTATCCGGGCATGGCACCTGAAGGTAGAAAACTGATAGAAGATATTCTGATCCGCAAAGAGCTGGAAAAGGGTGAACTCTTATTCAAGGAGGGACAAGTCTGCCACCACATGGTATTTGTCGGAAAAGGCATGATGCGTCAATTCTATTATAAAAACGGTAAGGACGTCACCGAACACTTTTCCTACGAGGGTTGTGTCATCATCTGCATCGAAAGCACGCTGAAACAAGAACCGACCCGCCTGATGGCAGAGGCCCTGGAGCCTTGTACAGTCTACCTTCTCCCCTACGACAAATTCATGAGATTGACCGAAATCTCCTGGGAAATAAATATGTTCTATCGCAAGATATTGGAATACTCACTCATCGTATCCCAGGTGAAAGCCGATTCATGGCGTTTCGAGACAGCCCGTGAACGCTACAATATGCTGATGCACACCCATCCGGAAGTTATCAAGCGGGCGCCATTGTCACATATCGCATCTTATTTGCTAATGACACCCGAAACTCTCAGCCGTGTACGTTCGGGGATATTGTAAGAAATACGATAAGAATATTCAGTTTTTGATTTATATCAAATCATTTTTCCCTGAAACCCTCTACCTTTGCGCCATCAGAAAAGAAATAGAATTAGTTTTTATAGGTAAAAGAGATTAGTTTTTAGGGTATAAATTAAAAAAGAGGTAACAACTGAGTAAGGTTGTTGCCTCTTTTTTCGTTTACACTACAAAAATCATTTAAAAAACATGTAATGATGCAAATTAATTTATATATTTGTACGGATGGAAATGAAGACACACGTATCACTGCTGAAAACAATATTGTTTCTTACCCTTGTACTGGTCGGATGCCAGGGAAGTTCAGATAAAGAGACACCTCCGGTAGAGCTACCACAAGAACTATTCCGGGATGGAGATATCGCTTTCAGAAGAGGAACAGGGATTACCAGTAGAGTGGTGTTGGCTGCAGACCGGGAAGGTACTTATTCGCATACCGGCATCCTGAAAAAGAAAGCCGGACAATGGTATGTGATACATGCCGTGCCTGGTGAACCGGATTTTAAGGACGACCCTGACCGTGTAAAAATGGAAACCGTAGAAGTGTTCTTTGAGAAAAGAAAAGCTGTTAACGGAGCTATCATGCGCGTATCAGGGGATTCGGTAGCCAGATACCGGGCAGCAACTCACGCGGAACAGCTTTATGCGAGCCATGTGTTATTCGATCATGATTATGATTTGGCAGACACCACCAAGATGTATTGCACGGAGTTGATAGACTTTGTATACAGAAAAGAGGGAATAGATTTACCCGAAGGGTGTGTCAGCCACGTAAATATTCCCGGATTCAGAGGAGATTATCTCCTGCCCAACGATATTGCGCAGAGCAAGCGTCTCTGTTTGATATACTATTTTTAAATACATATTAATCACTTTAAAAAAAAGCGTATGAAAAAGGTATTTTATTTTAGTCTGATGGTTATGACTATGTTTTTAATGACAGCTTGCTCTTCAAGTGGCCCGGGAGATGCTATGAAAAAGTATGGTAATTATCTCATCAAAGGTGACTATGAAAAGTTTGTAGACGGACTTGCATTCGATGAGAGCGTAGGTGCGGAGAAAATGAAAGAGCAAAAGGACGGGCTTGTGTCCATGCTGAAAGAGAAAGTTTCCAAAGAATATGAAAAAAAGGACGGACTGAAAAGTATAGAGATCATATCAGAAGAAATATCGGAAGATGGAAACAGCGCAACAGTAAAGATTAAGCAAACCTACGGAAACGGAGAAACGCAGGATGGTACGCAATCAATGGTAAAAAGAGATGGCAAATGGCTAATGTCAGTAGATAAGTAAGCTTTTCACTTTGCTTAGTAGAGCTCACCTTGCCCAACTTCCGTAAAGAGTTGGGCGAGCTTTTCTATTACTGGTTTTACATAATGTGCTCCTTTTTCTGCTGAAGCTTTCCTGGGATTCCCTACCCCACTATCTATCGTAGCTTTATCCCAATGACGAGGTGCCCAGCCCACCTTCTCATTCAGCGAAGGAATGGCAAACGGCTTGGATTCTCCATCGCCTGCTTCATCCAGATTCACTAATTCCGGATGGTAATGCATCATCACAGAAGTTTCCGATTCACCGGCATGATCGTCTATTTCAGCTTCAAAGTAGCCTTTAGGAGAAACAATACTGAACCAGTCAGTGGCTATAATCAGGAAATCCGGATAGACAAAAGCAAGGTCACGTATCATGCCTTTGAAGTTATTGCCTCCATGCCCGCTGATAATAATCAATTTACGCATCCCCTGAGCATACAGGGAAGCTACAATATCTTCCAGAATGGCCTGCTGGGTGGAATAGCGGGTATGGATGCAGAACGGAAGTTCGCGCTGCCCCGGATTGTGTGCACCGAAAGGTACGGGAGGCATCACCATACAGCGCACACCTGAATGCTCCAGTGCCAAAGCAGCGGCATCTACGGCTATATCATGGGGCAGAATACAATCAGTAAGATACGGAAGATGCAGATTATGGGGTTCCGTAGCTCCCCAGGGAAGTATAACAACATCATACTCCACATCCTTTACTTTTCCATAGCAGGATACAGTAAGATCAATTTCTCTTTTTTCCATGCTTTCTTATTTTTGAGGGTATTTGATACTTGCAAAAATAAAGAATATTCCGATACTGTGTACTATTGCTTACGATATTCTTTCGGAGACATACCTGTGTGATGCTTGAAGTATTTGCCAAAGAAAGACTGATTGGCAAAATGAAGCTCGTCTGAGATCTCCTGAATACTCATTTCAGAAGATTTCAACAGAGCTTTGGCTTCCAGAATAACGAGACTGTCAATCCATTCACCGGCTGTCTTTCCGCTCACCTCCTTTACAGCCGTAGAAAGATGCTTGGCTGTGAGGAACATCTTGTCGGCATAGTAAGCCACACTTCGTTCTACCTTATATGATTCGGAAATCGAACGGATAAAACGTTCAAAGAGATCCTCTTTCCGGGTTTTCGTCTTTCTGACCGCAGGTTCATTGCCCTGATAGATACTGTATATCTCATAGAACAAAGAAAGAATCAGTCCTTGTGTAATCTCTTTACGGAAAGGATTGTCTTTCAGTTTCACTTTCTTCTGAAGGAAAGAATAGTATTCCTGAATGGCATCCATCTCTTCCGGTTTAAGGTGTACACAGGGCTGTTCTTTAATCATGAAAAACAAAGGGAACAACTGCTGTACCGTAGGAAGCACATCATCAATGAACTGTCCGGACACTACAATAAAAACTCCGGTAAAATCATCCGAGCGCTCCACTTGCTGCAATATCTGCTCGGGTAGTGTGACCACCAGGACACCTGCGGTTAGTTCATGCTCTTTCAGATTGATGCGTATCCGGCAATGCCCTTTCAGACAAAGTGTCAGGCAAGACGCATTCAGACGCGTAGGGTAACCAAACAAGGGAATGTCTCCTATATTGTCGAATATGGCAAAATCATTCCCGATAAAATCCATTGCCGGAAAACGGCGAATAGTTGCTATGTCTACGTTCTTTATATTTTTCATCTCCCTTTCTTAATTACGTGGCAAACATAAGCAATATTTCGCTGAAAACCGTCCGAAATCTCCTAAAAAAAAGAAAAAAGGAACATTTGTATAAGAAAGGGCTTCTGAAATTATGCTCTTACAACAAATTCATAAGCCCTTGCAATAATTTCGGAAGCCCCCGCAATATTAAATTTAGACCTTAATCTAATTCATAATCTTAAAACCGATAAAGAACGTTCGCGGCTGTGTAGGTCCGTAGAAGTAACCGGAGTCACGGAACTCCCCTTTATCCAGGTCTTTTTGGAAACTATTAAAGATATTTTGTACACCGGCATTGAGTTGCAACTTGATATGGTCACGCAAAACAAAAGTGTAATTCAACTTCAGATTGAGATCGAAGAAATCGGGAGTATTCTCCATACGGTCTTTCTCGATATTGCAGAAAGCTCCTTCAGGAGCATCTACCGGTGCATAGTGAGGAACGATCATCTTACCGGTGTAGATACCGGACAAAGAGAAATCAAAGTTCTTCAACGGCGCAGAAGAGAAAGTAAAATAACCGTAGTAATCCGGTGTACGCATCATACGTTTGGTGGTCAACTCTTCATCATCTACTTCGGTCCAAACTTCAGCTTTCGTATAGCGGCTACGCTGTGCCGTGAAACCTAACTGGAACTGCGCCTCTTTGCCATGAGCCAGCTTTGCATCCAGATTGACACCGTATACACGTGCGCCACTACCATTGCGACGTTCTTTTATCTTGTCACCGTTCTCATCTTTACCGATATCTTCCAACACGAATACATGGCGCAGATCTGTGTAGAAACCTTCCAACAGAACGTTTGCCTGCCAGTGTCCGAGGTATGTACTCCAATCTATAGAACCACTGTAACTATTAGAGCGCTCTTCACGCAGATTGTCAGCCAGCTTAATCTGAACGCCCTCACCGCCTACAGCGGTCACGTGCAAGTCTTCATCATAAGCCTGTGGTGCACGGAAACCGGTAGAATACGTCAGACGAGCCTGAAAATCTTCAGTCGGCTTATAGAGGAAATTGACGCGCGGACTGAAAATTAGTTTGTCTATCAGATTATGCTTGTCGAGGCGGGCACCTACCAGCATGGTAAGTTGACTCATCTTCCATTCATTCTGGACAAAAGCACTGGCAATGCGTACATCCTGCTTCATATCACGGTGATAACCGGTCATGACATCATGCAGGGAGTTATTCTGATATTCCAATCCACCGGTAAAAGTAGCCGGAGCAAAGAAACAGTTATTCATATTACCAACATACATACCACCGGCAACCCAAGTCAGATCATCAGTTTTACCATAAGCATTCAAGTCTTGCTGAGCCCCATAGTAACTGTTTCTGTCTGTATGCTGCACAGAGCCGTAAAGAGATATTTTATGCTTATATTCACGCCAGAACAGATCGTAGCTGGCACCTCCACTATTGATGATGTGCTTGGTCTGTTCTGTGATGTCGGACTCATGGGGCTGCAAATCAAACTTATTGCCACCGCGTCGGAACTCGTTGGTTGTATGATATTCCAAATTGATGCGACTGAAGTGTGTAGGACGATAGTAGGCACGGAAACCAAAGGTATTCATATTCAGCTTACCAAGTTCGGAGAAGCCGTCATCGTCACGGTCATAGGGGTTACGGTTGCGATAGCTTTCATACAAGGCAATACCATAGGAATTATCTTTAGCAACCAGGGAGACGTTACCGCCCATATATTGTTCCCACGACTGTCCGTCCATACACGAAAACATACTGGAAACTTGGAAGGAATTACTGATAGGATCTTTGGTGATAATATTGATAGTACCTCCCACTGCATTCGCTCCGAACAGGGCAGACCCACCACCACGTACAACTTCTACCCGCTCTATCATATTTACAGGAATTTGCTCCAGTCCATACACGCCGCTAAGGGCACTAATGATCGGACGACTATTAATCAGAATCTGAGAATACGGACCTTCCAGACCATTGATACGCACCTGGGGAAAACCACAATTCTGACAATTGTTCTCTACACGCAAGCCGGACTGGTAATTCAGAGTCTTTGCCAAGTCGGTGGAGTTCACCATCTCAAAAAGTTTGGCACTCATCACATTCACCACAACCGGGGCATTCTTCCGGCTCACTTCATTGCGATTGGCAGATACAACCACTTCATCAGTCATGAAGCTTTCCTCCGCCATCGGGAAGTGCACAACTGCGGTAAAATTCTTACTGACAGTTACTTCTTTTTCCTGCGTCTTATAACCTACAGCTGATACCCGAAGCGTATATTTTCCGGCAGGAAGCTTGCGAAATTCGAACTGGCCTTCTTCATTTGAGACTGTTCCTTGGCCGTTTTCTTTAATCAATATAGTTGCATAAGGTATATTTTCTTCTGTTCCTTTCACAATCACGTGACCGGAAATCATGTTGCCTTCCTTTATAGGATTTACAGCATAGAGGCTGATGCAAACCACCGTAAGCACCAGCGCAAGTATATGTTTTTTCATTAATTTGCGCTCAAAAAATGTATGTATTGATAAAATTAAAAGAGGAAAGAGAAATGATAATTTAAATGAATTCCCATTTATGCCGCGAGCGCCGGCGGAGCACGAAGAGAAATTGTCTGCTCTCCCCCTCCTTTTACCAAAGGCGACACCTGTTCAGCTTCCAGCACTGCCAGAAGTATTCGCATGGGGTGCAGATCTTCATATACATCAACCTCCGGAGCCTGGAAAGTTGACAAACGACCAATAACGAGAAGTTCGGATTTGGAGTGTGTATGTTTACCGTGAAACGGATGGGAGTGCGTAATGATCACTCCATTGACATAGTGAACGTGAGTAAAAGCTGTAATACTTGTCTGATATGCCACAAACAGCACCAACAAGCATACAGCTCCTATAATTCTTTTCATCTCTTTGTTCACGTTCCTACCACCCTTAAAATTTGTGACTGCAAAGATAGCGATTATTTTTCCACTTTCCCAAACAAGTATTCATAATCCCTTTTGGCGGCAGGCTCTACCCATTCTTCGGGAATAAATTTCCACTGCCCTAATGCATGTGGCTCAATCACTCCCTTTTTCTCTATATACTGCATCAAGTAATAACGCAGATCTTTATCTGTAGAGAACAAGATACGCCCTTTCAATTCATCTTGAGGAATCCCGGCTCCCTTAGTCAACAATTCTCCACCACCATTACCACGGTATGAATTCAGTGCTACTTTATACATCTTGTCCATAGAAAAAGGGGTACCATCAGCCATACTGATAATAGTAACCTTCTCCCCTTTCGGTTTTGTTACATCTACCGTATATATGATGCCGGCTGCCGAATCGAAGTTAAAACTAAAGTTCTGGAAAGAAGCACGATCCGTTGCACCTTCACGACGTTGCTTGCGGAACAATAACAGATGGTCATCAGGAGATTTCATCTGATTCGTCCATATATCATATGACATTTCCAGAGCATCCTTCACTTCCTTACCGGACAGTTTCATGGTATAGAGCATATTCTCATACTTATATAAGTTGAACATATCGCTCACAAACACATCTCCCTTGTTAATTTCCGTATCATACGACAGGGGCGCAGCAAGCGATATATCAGCATTGGTTATTTCAAGCTGCAACAAATGAATCAGGTCAATAAAGGCAGAAGAACCGAAATAGGCAGGGCGCGTGGAAATGGTCTCTGTGAAACTGCCTATTTTCTTGGATACAAACCCCTGAACCGTATTGAGCTGGGGAGCAAAATGCTTCATGAAATCCTCACTTGCAGCATAATCTTTCATATCCGTCAAAGCGCCGTCAATATGCTTCTCTATGACTTTTCCTTTTCGAAGTTTCAAAGTAACATCTGCGTTTGCCACAACAATTCCCTTGCTTGCGGGATCCATAATCAAGACAGAATCTCCGGCTATATTTTTAACCTTCTTCAATTCACGGGCATGATCGTGTCCCATCAGGACGATATCGAATCCGGGAACGTTACGAGCTACTTCTACAGAAGCATTTTCACGATACTTACCGCCCATCAGCAATGCATCCTGTCCGGCATGGAAAATACCGATCACCAGATCAGGCTTCTCTTTTTCCCGGATAATCTTCATCCATTTGCGAGCCGTTTCTTCCATATCATCAAAGCGCAGTCCTTTCCATAAGTTCTCCGACAACCATACAGGAATAGCTGGAGTAATCATACCCAACACTACGATCTTCACGCCATCTCGCTCCAATACTTCATAAGGTTTGAAATGAGTCTTTCCCGTAGCCGTATCAATAATATTAGCACCTAAAATGGGAAACTTGCAGTCCCCTGCCCAACGGTCGAACACGGCGCGTCCGGTCTCCACATCATGATTACCCATATTGCCGGTATCATACCGCATATAGTTCAACACTTCAGCTGCCAGATGCGGAGAAATAGTGTCAATATAATTGTAATAATAGGCACAAGGCTGGCCTTGCAGAATATCCCCGTTATCTAATAGAAGCAGATTATCTTTATAGACTTCACGCTCTTTCTGCACAAAAGCATGTATGCGTGCCAAACTTCCTCCAGCCTCATGGCGGAGTATGAAATCATAAGGATAATAGTTCCCATGTATATCACTGGTCTCTACTATTTTCAGCTTTACGATCTTATCCTGAGCTGATACAGCTACTATCAGGAGGAATATCCACCCTAAAAAAAAGGAAACTCTTTTCATAGTTATTAGTTATTTCTTTGGTTGTTCGATGTCTAATGGATGTGTAAATACAAATCTTGCCCCATCCGTATATCCCGGATCCACCCAGATCTTTCCTCCCCACTTCTCTACGGTCAACTTACAGATGGAAAGTCCCAATCCTGTGCCCTGTACGTACTCGTTCAGCTTTTCAAATCGCTCAAATACAAGCTTCTGTTTCTCCAAAGGAATACCTGTACCCGTATCCGAGACAGAAAACAGGACTTCTCTCTGCTTCTCATCCACTTTCAGTCCCAAAGTAATCTTACCGTTCCGGGTAAACTTATCGGCATTGGAAAGCAGATTTATGATAACCTGCTGCAGACGCTGAGTGTCAGTGCGCATATCCATACTTTCACGGTCGCACTCAAAGATAAACTCATTTTCCGACTTGCGAGCCTGACTGACGGAAGCCAAAACGCGTTGACACAACGGCACTACATCACATTCCTCAAATGTAAACGTAACCCGGTCCGCCTCCAGACGGGAAACATCCAGAATATCATTTATCAGGCGAAGCAGCAAATCAGAATTGGTTTTAATGATATCAACATACCCCTGCTGTTCATCTTCCGAACTTCCCCCGGAAGCCAACACATCCGAGAATCCCACAATTGCATTCAGCGGAGTACGGATTTCATGACTCATATTTGCGAGGAAGGCACTTTTCAGACGGCTGGACTCTTCTGCACGGTCTTTCGCATCTCTCAAAGCACTCTCCGACTCTTGCAGTTCATCTTTCAGCTTTTTGGTATGGTAATAGAAGTACAATGAAACAAACAACCCCGCAGATAACACGACTAAAATGGTCGCAACAGTCCAGATATGATATTTATATTGTTCATAGAACGATGGATTCTCATTCACCATTTCTATCGGCTGATGAATAAAAGACAGATCCAGACGCTTTTCCTTCACAATCTTACTATCCATCATCACTTTATTAGGGATGACTTCTACTTCTATACGATCACTGTCAGCTCCTTGCAGCAGACGGACTGCCTGATACGCCATATCCTTGCCTAATGGCCGATAAGAGGGTGTCACTCCACCTATAGCCCAATAACCAATACCGACAGAACTAATGGAAAATGTAGGTACATCACCCGCAGCTTCCATCATGGTATAAGTTGCATTACGCATAAAATATCCGTCGTACATATCCACACGCCAAGTACCCATCAACAAAGCTGTATTCGGGGGCAATTCATGAAGTTTATCACTGATGGTATAAATCGTATTTGTACGTCCATCCAGTAGAATCAGATTTAACTCCGGATGTTTCTTCATCTCCTCTACTACATGGGCTTGCAAGGAAACGCCTCCATAACTGTTATCAGAAACAAAAGCTATATTTTTAGTATTCGGATATAAGTGTTTTATCAGATTGATATTGGCTTCCACATCATATTCGTAAACAAAACCGGCTTTGACTGAAGAATCAGTAAAGTCATTAAAGAAATCCACTGCACCAGGCATCCATGTTTTCAGATTTACAGAATCATCCGGAAGAATAATGGCATTGCGGCTTGCCAATGAAGTCAGTACCGGGAACTTTCCGCGTATAGAGTCTGCTTGTGACAGATAGGCAGCCCATGCCTCCTGACCAATTAAAACAAGTAATACAGGCGCACGCTTTCCCTCATACTTATCCAGTATCTCCGCCATTTTCGATTTCCACTGTGGCGACTCGGAGAAGCTTTTGCAGTTCATGTTTTCCAAAGCTATCGGAGCTTTTCCACCCAGACGCTCAAACTCTTCCATGAAATCGTATATATTTCCGGAAGTCTGACGAGCATCCGGATTATACGAACTGATAATCAGTACTGGGTGTTCTCCAGTCACCGCAAAGGCTGATGAAAGCCCCAAAATGGATATCAGTAAGAAAAGAAAAAAACTATATATTATTTTCCTAAATAAGCCCATTCAGTGAATATAGAATTGTTTGGGCAAATATACAATAAAGTTATAAGGATAGAAAAAAAGTTGTAGAATTTTAAACTATAAAAAAAGGAACAGGCGGTAAGAGATAGTTTATCAAACTACCGCCTTACCGCCCGTTATTATAAAAATACAGGATGTCTTTATCAGATATTCATCGCATGGTTTCCTAAAGCCGGAGGCTCTTTTTTATTTTCCCTTATTGAACATGCAAATGAAAATATCTTCTCATAAACAACACATAAATACCACTCAATAATACAATTATCCCCAACAAATACCAATAACCATATCCCACAAAACAAAAATAGCCCAATATGGCCAAAGCCTGTGCCACCATATAAATTAAGGATACCCCCACATGAGGTATTTTCAACTCGTTTGCCATCAATTGATACATATGCTTACGGTGGGGCAAACCGATGTTCTCATGAAGCATCAGGCGATGAATGATAGTCAGGACACTATCGACACCATAAACGGATAACAGGATTATCCAACTGAAATCTTCTGTTTTAATTATAAGTCTCCCTATCAGAAAAAGGAGAATAAAAGCGATACTCACAGAACCGACATCACCCGCAAAACACTTCGCCTTCTTACGGAAATTGAAGAAACAAAAGACCAGGACGGAACAAAGAACGGTATTAATCAAAGCCGGTTCAACAAACGTAGTGATCTCAGAATTGATATAAGCTAATGCACCAAGGATAACCAATGAATAACCACCTGTGATGCCATTGATGCCATCCATAAAGTTATAAGCATTAATGATACCCGTACAAATAATCAAAGCTATAATGATCCACCACCAGGAAAGCGAAAACAAGCCCCATTGGTAAAACATTAGAGCCATAGCAGTAAAGTGAAACACCAACCTCAGACCTTGGGAAGTAGAACGGATATCATCTATAAAACTGATAAAAGTGATCAGAGTCAATGCCAACATAAACCATGGATACTCCCAATGATTACTCAGGAAATAGGCTAAAGCTCCAAAATAGAAGATTATACCGCCACCACGCAAAGTTATCCGTGAATGAGAACTACGTTCATTGGGCTTATCAATGATATTAAACTTATCAGCCACTCTAAAATAAAAAAGTTCTGCTACAAAGAGCAGAACTAATATAATGATATAATACACGATTTACAATTTATAAATAGGTTAGAAACTCCGTATTGTTTTCATTATTCCATCCGCCGCACGGACAGGCATCCGGTCAATGCCAAGAGCAGATTTTATCTTCTCATTACTTACCACGTAATTCTCAGTCAGTTTTCTCAGCCGTTCTGTATTCAAAGGCAGATGAAGCAGCGTACCCAGTCCTGCGCAACCTTCCATCATTTTCCTGTTCATTTTCCAGATGTGAGGCTCCTTACCCATAGCTTCACACATAAGGGCTATCAGTTCATTCGTAGACAAGGCTTCATCATCACCCATGTGATAAATACCACTCGCTACGTCTTTTGTCAACAAACCTTCCACTACATAGCAAAGATTATCTATAGAAGTAAAAGAACGCTTATTTTCAAAATCACCTAAAGGCCAGGGGATACCTTTCTTTACTACATTATAAAGCAAGTTCAGATTACCCTTATTACCAGGACCGTGAATCATGCAAGGACGAAGTATATACACCTGTTTATCGCGCTGCATAGCAACTTTCAATTCTCCATGTTCACTTCTCAACTTACTAAGAATATATTCTTCAGCTGCAATCTTACTTTCTCCATAAGGACCAACCGGAGTCGGTATCACATCTTCTGTCAGCATATCCCCCACTACACTGTCCGCGGCAGCTTTCACAGAACTGAAAAAGATAAATTTCTTCGCAGAAGATTCTAAAAAGAAATCAAATATCTTCTGTGTCAGCCCTGTATTGATATCAAAATAGACCTGAGAAGCAGACTGATTCTTTGTATCATGCGCTTTGCCTGCCAGATGGATGATGGCATCAAACTTGGGTAATTGTTGCATGGGAAAAGAAGTTGTTTCAATATCTTTCCAAGCAAAAGTTTTTACCACTCCTCCTTTTTCAAGAGAAATAATATCCAACCCATAAAGAACGTGATGCTCTCTTAAAGCGACAACAAGATTAGAACCTACAAAGCCATGGATTCCAGAAACAAGTATATTCATTGAAATTTTATTATAGAGTTTCTTCACAAATCATATATCAGAAGATATCATATTAGGAAAGTATATTTCGTAGAATTCCAAGCAAATTGCAATTACCTAAGCCCAAATTTTCTCCAATACCGAAATAGAGATTTCAAAAATATATATGCATATTTCCACGACCGCCTTGCCGAACGAGTACCCTCATATTCTATTTCAGTTTCAGGGAAATATACTACCGAATAACCTTGCAAAAATATCCTCTTACACAAATCCATATCCTCACAATATAGAAAATAATGCTCATCTAGTCCCTTTACAGCCTCATAGGAGTAACGAGGCATCATCATAAAAGCACCAATTACCCAATCTACTACTTTTGGATATTCTTCTACTTGAATAATCTTTTGATGGCTTAAGATACGACTCAGATGGCGTACTACAAAACCTTTCGGAGTAATAAAATATCGATAACTATCTTGTATTTCTCCCTTTTCATTCCTTATCATTGGAGCGATAATTCCTATTCCAGAATGACTCTTTAAATAGTTCACCATGCTACCCAACTCTTTTTTCAGTCGCACATCTGGATTCATAATAACAAGAATCTCGCCAGCAGCAACAGCTAACCCTTGATTCATCGCATAAGCAAATCCTCCATTTTTCTCATTAAACACCCACTTCAAATCTTTATATTGAGAAGATATTTCTCTTTGCCTTTCTAATGAATAGGTAGAATTAGAAGATACTATCACTTCACACTGCCATTCAGCAAGAACCCTACAAACAATTGAGGAATAACATGCTATGATATCCTCTATAGAATGATACTCCACTATAACAAATGATATTTTCACAATATGATAGCCTATACTTTATAAAAGTCGTTCTTATTTTATACTATTTGGCAAACAAATGGGACACCTACTTAATGATATCCTCCAAGATATTCTTTCACAACAAATCATCACACATCCATATATTAACATCACGAAAGGAAAAATATTGGATAATACTTTATACTGTTACTCTTCTCTTATACCACACATATAACGGTCCAAGCAAGTAACCGAACATACTGTAGGGTAATTTTAGTAACACTGCATACAGAGTATTCCAACGCCCATACCCCAACTGTTTAAGACGGCGATAATATTGACGAGCTGAATCGTTTGTACCATCAAAATTGAGAAGAAGCAAAGCTGTGTTTAATCTCTTAAAATCCCAAAAATTAAAGAATACTTTTTTATTAATAGATGAAATTTTACCATTTTGATAATCCATATCTAATACATCAAACAGAAAAAGTAGACTTTCTATTTTTCGTGCTCCATTACCTTTTGTTGTTGCTGAATTCGAATGTATTTTATAAATATATGTAGCCTCTTTTATATGAGTAACCTTCTTTGCAAGACTTGCATATTGATAGTTCCACAATGCATCTTCTGCCAAAATCATTTTTTCATTAAAACGAATTCCATATGTTTCAATGAAATCTTTTCGATAAAGTTTATTCCATACACCATCACTCCATGAACGTTTTAAAAAGGAAAATAAAGGAGAAGATTGTTCAATACCACAATCTATTTCTTTTATATGTATACTCTTTGCTCCTTCTATCTGAATATTTGCAACACAAAAGTCCGCTTTCCCTTTTTGAATAGCCTCATAATGCAGTTCAATACAGTTTGGCTTCATTATATCATCTGGATCCATAAAGAAAATATATTCACCCGTAGCATACAATAATCCTGTATTACGAGCAGCAGATACACCTCGATTGTATTCATGTTGCACAAATTTCACTTGCCGATATCTATACTCCACACTATCACACAAATAACGAGCAATCTCTATACTATGATCTGTACCGCAATCATCAACTATAATATATTCTATTTCAGCATAAGTTTGACAAAGCGCAGAACGTAACGACTCCTCAATATAATGTTCAACATTATATACGGGAATAATGATTGAAACCTTTTTCATCAAAATTAGAAATAAGATATTATCATAAACAAAACATCTGTATCTTTGATAAGCATTTACTGGATAGACATAATACCTTTACGACATTAAATTCTACGTTATTTCATTCTATCAGCCTACCTGTTTAACAACAATTCATTACAAATAGAATATAATTTTCTTATTCCTGCATTCAGACTGAAATGCGCTATATAATCTTTTTGTATTTCGTCTGAATTTATCCGCTTTTGCTTTAGACCATCTTCAATCTTCTGAAGACATTCCACAAAAGAATAAGTAGAATCATAAGTAACAAAATAGGGTTTCCCCATTAACACTTCATAACCTCTCACTGAATTCGCATGAGTAATAACAGGCATTCCAAGCCTTAATCCATCCATCATCCTCAATTTAAAACCTCCACCATCAGTAATCGGACACAAATAAATACTTGCAGAACTGATCACACCATCAATATCATCCGGAGACGCTACTATTTGAGCCCCTTTTTTATATACCATCCGGACTAATTTATCTGATGGATTGCGACCTGTTATCAAAAGATTATATTTATTTAATTCTAACAAATTAAAATAATTTTGCAAGAATTGCATTACAGCCTTTTCTGTTTGTGGAAAATTAAGTGCTCCACTTATTACAAGAGTTTTTCCATCTATATTATCACACTTATTAATTAATGGTTTATCTATAGTTTCAAAGCATCCTGTAAGAAAACATTTTCCAATAGAATCACCATAATTTTGAGCCAAAATATCCATATCATATTGAGTAAGAAATAGATTCACATCTGCATTCAGATATGCTTTGCACTCCCACTTATTAATCCAATAACATGATAAACCACCATAACTTTCAATCGTTTTGTTAAGTACATGATATTGCCGCTCAAAATTATGATGTATAACCCAAACTTTTATTCCTAAAGATTGAATTTTAATTATTGAATCACCAGCAAAAACACCACCATTTATTATACAACATTCATACTTATCCTTATTTAGAGACAAATAATCTATTAGAAATGGATAAAATCTATGCAGATGTCCCACCAATAGATTTCCCAATCTTTTATACATAAATGGACGAGGCTGTAGAATTATACTAGTCGTCTGGTCACCCTGAAAATAATCTTTTGCATGTATTAAATCAAGATCCTCTTGAAATATTGCCTTAAAAGCATTGTAATATGCTCTAGTAGCCAATCCTCCTCCTGTTCTAGTATACATATCCACTGTAGCCACGAATAAAACACGTTTCATTTTATAACTTTTCTTTGAGTTTTAAATAAAATAAAGCAGATAATAAGCACAATAATTATCAACTTATTTGTCGTTGAATAAAATGCCTGAGTACCAGCTCTTACTGAAACAAATGGAATATTTATAATGCTATATATGCAATACACATAAAACACATGCGATTTAAACAATGTATTATAAAACAAATTGACTACTAGTCCATACAAAACTGCATGAAGGATATATAAACTACCAAACATATAAACTCCCTCAATAGCAAGTCCTGGCAACATAATATAAAAGTCATCTCCAAGTGAGGACAACCCTACTATATTCTCTGTATATTCCTGATTAATAGCGATATCCGCAGTACCAAATTTTAAAAATCCAGGTAAAGGTAGAGAAATAAACCACCATAAGTACCTCCCTAATTCATCGTTACCAAACCTTATGACTTCTTCAAAATTGGCAGCAAAAGATAATTCTATTTCTGCAATTTTTTGAAATGCAAATGAGAAATCCACGACAACAAATTCTCCCCCCATTCTTAAATACATATACCCAATAAAAAATATAACAGAAAAGAAAGACGATACAATTGCTAGAGCAATAATAAGTTTGCGCTTTTGGGGATTATTGATATACAAAAATAGAAATATGACAACTAACAATCTTGCTATACCTCCTCTTGATATGTATGAAGAACTTGCATATCCAAGATACATATTAAAGAACATCAAAAATATTACTTTCCAAGGCCTTTTAATATATGCAGATAGAGCTACATAAAATAATATGGTATTCAAGTATCCGATAGAATCCCCAATCGTATGATCAAGACTTTTTTCCAATGCATCTTGAGCTTGAGGAGCTTGAAGTATAATCAAATTCAATAGTTTATTTTCTGGATATACCAATCCAAAAAATTGATATGCGAAATAAAGAACAAGATAATATTTTGCATATCTTTCAATAAAATATGCAAAGTCGGCGCTCTTTATAAAATCAATCTTAAACGATAAATTTCTAGAGTAATACAAAGTAATTCCTAAAGCAAATGTGTATACAGAATAATATATAATGTAATCTCCACATTCAAATAGGAATGAAGTAAACCCACAAAATAGAAAATAAAAAAATGCAATAAATAGATATAATATTTTTTTTTCAATAATATGAACACCTCTTATCCAATAGAAAGAGCATATAGTAACTACTATTGATATAATGCAATTATATAAATTAAAACTTATCATTTAAATGCATTCTTTAAAAATAGCATTCCATTTTTCCATGAACACTTTATATGTAATCCCCATTTTCTCAAGAGACTCGAAGGATTTCTCGCTTTGAGTTTCAATTAAAGCTTTATTATTTAAATAAAAATCAAAACTTTGAATCAAAGAATCTGGTGTCTTATTTTCACAGATATATCCATCTTCCAAATGAGTAATAAGTTCCGGCATGCCACCAGAAGGAAATACTATAATGGGAGTATGATATAATTTAGCCTCCACCAATACATTTCCCAATGCCTCTGGCCAAATAGTGGGCACACATAAAATATCTATTTCACAAAAGAAAAGTGATATATCAGATATTTCTCCTAGAAAAAGAATATTAGTTCCCAATGAAGCATTCTCTACTTTTTCTTTTAATAATAATGAATATTCAGGATACAATTCCAAATCTCCCGCAATCTTGAGAATAATTTTCATTCCTTGTTTTACAGCAGCAATAACAGCATCTACTAAAATATGTATCCCTTTCAGTTCCCTTATTTGTCCTAAATATCCTATAACCAAAACATCATCATCATGGCATTTCTTTTTCATCTTAGCTATTTTTATATTATCTCGCTGAGGAGGGAAATTATAAATAACCTTATCGTTAGCTGAAATTCGTCCGGTCCTTTCAAGCTCTAACTTAATAAAATTGGAAATACAAACCATGGTATGGACTTTTTCAATAACTATTGATTTCCACATATAAGTATTCAATTTGTAAGCCATCAATGTTGGATATGCAGGAACATCTCCCAAACGATATATGATTTTTGCATGTGTTTTCTTCAAGAAGAAGAAGAAATCATAGATATTCATCTCATTATTTAGGTAGATAATATCAGGATCAAAAGAATGACAAATTCCAAATAACCTAAAATTCGCAGTCAGTAATCCTATGAGATATTTAGAAAAGCGATTTTTCTTTGCATCACGAGTGGGAAATGTAATACCACAAGCATTAAAGGGGCCCAGTTGCTCTTTTAATGCTTGTACACAGTTTCTATTATATAAAATAAGCAAATCATTTGATTTAGCAATTATTTTAAAAACTTCTAAATTAGAGCGTTCTTTTCCATAAAAGGAAACTGAAGGGAGTAATGCTATAACTTTTTTCACTATAATCTTCCATCTATAACATTTCTATCAAGAATTCCTTTCACATCATATACAACTCCATTTTCTATACGAAGAGTACTACGTATATTTACATTGTTGAATTCATTATGTGCTACACCTAGAATCACTACATCAAATTGTTTTTGCATATCAGAAAGCCCTTCGCTGATAATGTCTATACCATACTCTTTCTTCACAACTTCTTTATTGACCCAAGGATCATATACCACGATGTCCGAAGTGTATTCTTTCAGTGTAGAATAAATATCCACAATTTTAGTATTACGTACATCGGGACAATTCTCTTTGAAAGTTATACCTAACAACAAAATCTTACTATCTTTCACCAACACTCCTCTCTTATTCATTAGTTTTATTACTTGATTGGCAACATAATCCCCCATACCATCATTCAGACGGCGAGCGGCTGACATGACACGAGGAAGCACACCATACACTTGTGCTTTTTGTATCAGGTAATAAGGATCCACACTAATACAATGCCCACCAACAAGACCAGGTTTTAACTTAATGAAATTCCATTTGGAAGCAGCTGCTTCAATCACATCGTTGGTATCAATGTCCATAGCATTGAATATCTTGGCAAGTTCATTCATAAAAGCAATATTGACATCACGCTGTGAATTTTCGATAATCTTCGAAGCTTCGGCAACTTTTATAGAGGGAGCCTTATGTGTCCCATTTATCAAGACTGAATTATATACGCTATCCACTAAATCTGCAATTTCAGATGTAGAACCAGAGGTTACTTTCTTAATCTTTTCTACAGTATGTTCCTTGTCACCTGGATTGATACGTTCAGGGGAATAACCCGCAAAAAAGTCTTCATTAAACTTTAGACCAGACACTTTCTCAACCACAGGCAAACATTCTTCTTCCGTAACGCCAGGATAGACTGTAGATTCATACACCACAACATCTCCTTTAGAAATAACCTCACCCACAGTTTCGCTAGCCCCGTACAGCGGACGCAAATCAGGACGATTATTCACATCAACTGGTGTAGGAACTGCAACTATATAAAAGTTACAATCCTTTATCTTATCTAAATCAGTGGTACAAATAAAACCATGGTTTTTAATAGCATCTTGAAGCAATTCGTCAGACACTTCAAGTGTAGCATCATGTCCTTTCATTAAAGTGTCTACACGCTTCTGATTCATATCAAAACCAATAGTTTGATACTTCGTAGAGAACAATCTAGCCAAAGGAAGCCCTACGTAGCCGAGACCGATTACGCAAATTTTTATTGTATTCATTGTATAGTTATTTATTTAATTATATTTATCCGAAACAGAAAAATAGCAAGGTATCATCGCATTAAGTGACTTATAATATTTGAATATGGTCATTCTTTGTCTATTTAGACGCATTAATTCAAAAGCATTACGCTCCCGCCCTATTTACAAAAATGACAATAATAGCAATATTTTACAGTTAAAGATTATGCTGTTTACTAACTATCAAGCTTTTCAATTTCGATTATCTGTCTAAGTTCTCTTTCTGTTCTATGAATTAAATCAGAATTACGCTCTTCTAATAATCGATAGTTTATCAATGCATCTTCATTAGACAATACAGTTTGTAAAGCAATTGGGCTCATATCATGATCTATTGAAAAAATAATGTAACCATCATTCTTCAATGATTTGTATGCAATGCTATCACTATACAGAAAGACCTTTATACCACGTGAAAAACACATAAAAACATTTCCCATAGCTTGTTGCCGTAAATGTCCAAAAATAGCATGAGATATGGTTGAATAGAGATTTTTATATTGCTCCTTAGGCATGAAATTATCAATCCAGATAGTAGATTCTTCCGGCAAATGTGCTATTTTTTTAAACTCAAGTTTATCATAATCAGCACCATAACTTATTGGCAAGACATATTTCTGCTGGCTCAACTTATAAGAACGTATCTTCTTAAATATATCAAGATGATTATTAGTATAAGTTAAAGAATTTCCTATTAAAATATTCTGTGGTATAGTTCTTGGATTAAATTCTATTTCTTCTGGTATCCCTGGACCTCTTTTTAGCATAAAAGGATTTGCCCTAAAACCTTCATTTTTTTTCATTAAATGATATTCAATTGGTAAAACAGGAGAAAAATAATCAACTCTTTCAAGAACTTTTCTGCGATGATACTTATCATAATAATAGCATAACAACCAATATGGATACTTCACAAAAGAATACAAGGATTTGTGTTTCTTTTTAAAATATTTTAAAGTTACCGGCTTATATAACTGAATATTAATTAATGGGGGCAACAATCTAAAATGGCCATAAATATCCGCCCCCCAACACCACCAAATAACCTTTTTATTACGATCTATATTCTTGAGTAAACTATAATTAGAAGGATGTAAACTATGAAAATAGATTATATCAATATGAAAACATTTAGATTTATTGGAATGGCTTTAATAGCCATAGTAATGTGCGTGAACTTCACTTCTTGTAGTGATGATGACAACGAGGATTCAAACGTAAGCAAACTGATTGGTACTTGGTATGAAGTAAATTCAGAAGAGGAACAAATTTGCTTTACTTTCAATTCTGATGGGTCTGCTTATACTTGGGTTAATACCTATGGTGAACCACAAGAAAAATATAAAATCTCATGGAGTGCTACAGAAACGCAAATCACTATTGTATATGGCGGCAAAGATGGGACAGAGACTGATAACTATTCATTTGACAAAACAGGAAATCTTGTCTTAGGCGATTATCTATTCTCTCGAAATAAATAGAACACCATAAACCAACAAAAGCCAACCTATCTAATTAAGGATAAGTTGGCTTTTTTCAGTTCTAAATCTATAATAATAACTTTTTATGAGTGAAAGTTCTTTGGTTAATCCAGACATTCCCATCAATTATAGAAATTTCCGATATACGATTATATACATAGATATGAAGGACACAAAGCAAAAGAACAGATTTTTGAACAGGTAGATTTTTGAACAATAATAGCTTTATATGCCCACTACTATTTTTAATACCGCTATGGAATATCAAATAAGAGATACTCCTTATGACGGATTTTGGGATGATTGAAAGACTGTACTACAACATTATCTACCATATCATTAGATAGATAAAAAAGTGAATATAGCAATCTCCACCATGAAAGATTATAATTGCGAAATTAAGCATTAACAGTCCCATTTCTGAAAACATCAAATGGTTACAACTCCTTCAATAAAATTACACTTAGAAGTAGAGCAAAGGACTTTTTTTACGATTGATACAGTAACGGCTACAGATTCATTAAAACAGGCATGAGATAAGCATTTTAGCTATTCATTCTTTAAATAAGTGTTAAAACGAAGTAGAGCAAAGGACTTTTTTGTTGCAAGTTAAAATAATATGTCTACCTTTGCACCGTCTTAAACCAAGAGACAGTTTACTAATGATTAAAACAAGATATTATTAACTTAACAGCTTGTGTAAACCCAGAGGTAAACCAGTAGCTTAGAGAACGAAAACTCAACGAATAAGAGAGGAACTAAAGTGCTGTAGCTCAGTTGGTAGCTTGCGAAGGCGAAGCCTTTGGAAGCCTTGGAGCGAAAGGACTGAAAATCCTTGTGTCCCCGGTTCGATTCCTGGTGGCACCACTCGTAAGCAAAGTATCGGAATGTAGCGCAGTTGGTAGCGCACTACGTTCGGGACGTAGGGGTCGGGCGTTCGAGTCGCCTCATTCCGACACAAAGAAGAATAAGCCGCTGTATTACAGTGGCTTATGTCGTTTTTAGGCAAACAGCCGGGACGGAAACGGGACGGCAATTATTAACGTATTTGTTTTTGCTGAAGGGCAAAGACAAATAAAAAAAAATGCCATCACTCAAAGAAATACAAGGTTATACCCCTCCAGTACTTCACACTGGAAAAGATTGGTACATTGACTTTTACGCATTCAATCCAGTATATGGCGAAATGCGCCGTAAGAAAATCAAGCTGAATTTTATTGAAAAGATAACCGAGCGTCGTAAGTACGCAAAGGATTACATGAATCGACTTTCCGAGAAGCTATCAGTCGGATGGAACCCGTGGATCGAGCAGGAATCCAGCAACGCATACATGCTATTTAAAGATGTAATCAGTAAGTATCGCACCTTTATGAATAAGATGCTGAAGGACGGTCGTTACAGACAAGAAACGCTCAAATCATACAGCTCCTACCTGCACAACATGGAATTGTTCAATGAGCAAAAGAAAGTTCCCATCACCTATATATATCAGTTCGACAAAGATTTCTGCGTAATGCTCCTGGATGAAGTCTATATAACCCGCGATAATACAGCTTTTACCCGTGATAACTACCTTGGATTCCTGAAGTCTTTTTCCTCTTTTTGTTTAAATCATAATTACCTCACAAAGAATCCCACCGATGGCATTAGCAGTCTTGGCCGGAAAGGAAAAAAGAAAATCAGAGGTGTATTATCAGAGGATTTATTGATAAAGGTTAGCGATTACCTGAAGGAACAGAACCCACATTTTTTGCTGGCCAGCTATATCTTATACTACTGTTTCATTCGCCCGGCAGAAATGACAAAGCTAAAGCTCTCTAATATCAGCTTGGAGAGACAAACTATATTTGTTCAGGACACAATATCGAAAAACAAAAAAGATGGAACTATCACTTTGCCTGCAAAGGTGATTCATCTAATGCTTGATCTCAAGATATTCGACCACCCGCATGATTACTACCTGTTTTCTGATGGCATGAAGCCCGGTAAAGTGGAACGCTCAGAAAAGATGTTCCGCGATTGGTGGGCACGCCATGTCCGGAAGGACCTCAAACTACCCGATAAGTATAAATTCTACTCATTAAAAGATACCGGCATTACGAACATGCTCCGGCATTACGATGTATTGAGTGTGCGTGATCAAGCACGACATAGCAGTATTCTGATGACCGATATCTACACGCCACATGATATCCAAGAAGCTAACAGTCTAATTAAAAACTATCAAGGCGATTTTTAAAGCAAAAGCCCTGACCGTCACCAGCCAGGGCCAACACCTATCAATAAAATAATAAGCATTACTTCTACAACCACAAAGATACTACTCCTCTACCATTGCCACAAGTTAAAAGTAACTCCAGCACCAACATACCAACCGGTAGGATAACCATAGCCAGCTTGTAAGCCAATTCCCCACCTTTTCCGCTTCACTTTTTCTTTCAGGTAAAAGCCCTTTGAGAAGATATGAAAACTATCCAACTCAGCCCTATACCCCGATACCCAGGCTTCAAAATCCACCTCTTTGTAATGCTTCTGAGTAATAGGAATAACCACCTCTGCGCTATCTCTCACTGTACTGTCCAGCGCTTTCTCTAAGGTTGTATCTGGTAATACAGGCAGTTTCACCACCTTAGAACTGATAATGACACTATCGCGAGGTATCACTGTATCATATCGAATGGTATCATAAAAAGGTATTGTGTCATAATATGGCAAATTATGCACCTTCTCATCACCACAGCGGTAAAACAAACCTATTGCCAGGAGCACAACCAATATCCACGGTAACGTTTTCATAGCAACTCCCATCCCTTATATATATCCTCCATCACGGCCGGAATGCCATTTTCCACCTGCGAAATTGCAGCAGCAAAAGCACACATGGCAGCCTTATCATTGATGTCAGGAATATAGCTATTAGGTACCTGCATTTCCCTACATACCCGGTTGATATAACCGGATGTATTATTCTCCACTACCGGCGCCCATCGGTTGATGAAATCCGCTATCGTCCGACATCCCCATTTAAGACGGTAATTCTGGAGCGTGCGAATTAATGCGCGGTAGCCCCATTTCATCTCTTTAAACTGGAAGAATGACTTATCTTCCTGTTTCTCTCTCAACCCTTGCCACTTATCCTTTGTGATTCGGATGTTGCCGGGATTACAATTTCTTAATCCTCTTGGTAAACTCATTCCTTGTCCTCCTCTTTTATAAAACCTATTTTACGACGTGGCGGAATACGCCTGTGACACTCATTGTCCGGCATTTCACACCTATTATATTCAGCATCCTTTAGCTGAAGCTCGATACCATGTCTCTTATGAATTTCCTCCAGCTTTGCCTGTTGCTCATGCCTGAGTTCGATATAAAGAGCATCAATCTTTGCATCACGTTGAGCGATACGCTCTTCCAGCCAGGCAATCTGTTTACGTTCGTTTTCATTTTCTGCAGCATCAGCAGCAGCATCTTCTTTGCGAGCATTTGTTTTCCTATTTACATAAAAGTTCACTACCCACTTGATAGCTTCCAGCCCGCCTAAAGCTCCTATCAGAGCCAATAATTCATTTATGCCCATACCTTAAACAGTAACTACTACAAAATCACTATCAGCAATCCACCGATAAACATCATTATACATCTCAGAGCGTATGACCGAGCTTCCAAACTCCATTCGGCCAGGATCATCAACAACAACCGGTTCATATACGCCAGCAGCATTTGCTTTAAGTATTGGCGATATCTTACATCTAAATTTAGCCCAATTCAGCAGCACCCTCGTCCTTGGCATGTCATAAACATCAATGATTAAGCCCGGACACTCTGCCGGATCAGGCAAGTTAACATAGATATCCACACCTACTGTCTGAAGATATGTGCCATATTCCAAATTCAAATCATATTCATCCGGATAATCTTCAGGGTTTTCGATTTTGTCTATTATTGCATTTATCTCTTCTGAAAGCCTTCGCCACACAATAATTTCCCGTGTCTTACGATACGTTTGCCCAAACTTGTCCCAATAAGTTGTCCCCTTAGCCAAGCTACCACTACCATCCTTTGCATCAAGAGCAAATATTATCTCATTATCAGCCAATGCGAAAATACCGGATCTCTCCACTCCATCGATGGTAATGCACTTATCTCCCTGGACTATGCCGGTCAAAATCGGTTCCTCGGCTGTCCCGGTATTCTTTCCCGTAAACAGTTTCGGAGATATCATATACTCGCTACCTATCTGCACTTTGTTCGTGTCCCAGCCTACAAGCCAATCTGGTACATTTGACATAACTTTAGAGATCGAGCCACTGGTCACTAAGACATTAGTCGGGATCACTTTATACACGTTAACCAAAACACTATCATATTCAAACGACCTATCAAGTGAGATATCTACAGAAGCGGTTGGCACTTCTGGAACATTCCAAGAAATAACCTCAGAGCCATTTTTCAGATAAGTAACAATCCAATTGTCTTCAGAATATTCCTCTTTGGTATTTCCACTAATACGGTAAAGTTTAGCGGTAAGAGTATTACCGCCAATTGGATTAGAATGAATATCACACGGAATATTTTGAAATTGAATTCCATTCATATAGAACTCTATCGCGAACATTACCGCATCCTGACCAGCAGCACCATCAAAACCCCGGAAGCGGCTCCATGTATAATCTGCGGGATCATTACTCTCTATTGCCGTATCCTTATTAACCGCAATACCGATATACTTAGTCGAATCTGTCGGAATCTGATACATATCACTGCCGTCTGCATTGTCAGAATAAGCTATCCATGTATAGGTAGTCTTGCCATCAGTACCGGGTGCACCTGGAACACCATCCGTCCCGTCTTGACCATCAAAACCTCGGAAGCGGCTCCAAGTATAATCAGAAGCCGCATTACTCTCTGTTGCGGTTTCCTTATTGTATGCAAGACCGATGAAAGTCTTGCCGGTTGGATCATTGCTTATCCCGGCTCCGTTCACATCATCAGCGTACTTTATCCAGGTATAATAAACCTTTCCATCTTTACCGGGAGTTCCGGGAACACCTTGGGGGCCTGTGTCGCCTTTTATCCCCTTTATCCTGATAGGAGTCCCCCAACTACCGGAAGATGAGCTTTCTGCGACCTTCTGAGACATCCAAACAACTGTGCTCGTTGCGTCAGTATGCCAGCCGTTCGAGGTGCCGTTTCCTGTAGGTTTTCCCGGTTGGGATTCACTGTCGTGATAGGTTATATAAACCGATAGGCCATCACTACCGGCAGCACCGGTGGCACCATCATTGCCATCTGTCACCATCAAAGCCCAGGCAGTACCATTATAGATGTATACCCGTCCGTTATCAGTATCACGATATACCCAGTTCTTTAGCGGGTTGATCGGAGGCGTAGATAGATCACCTTTCCAAACTATATCCAGTCCGTCAGCACCGTCCTTACCATTAGCTCCATCCACACCGTCAATAGTCATTTGATACCATGTACCGTCCTGATAGACATAGCTCTTACCATCAGTCGTATTCTTATATGCCCAACCATTCTGAGGATTAGAAGGATGAGAAACATAGCTACCCTTCCATACTATTGACGTGCCATCCTTACCATTAATACCATCGGCACCATTGGTACCATCACCCCCCTTTTCACCAGTATCTCCTTTATCTCCCTTGTCGCCCTTTTCACCTCTAAGATTCTCTTTGACTTCATCTGAAAGGTTATCCCACTTTAAGATAACATCTCCCATCGTGCACACATACTTTTTCTTGTCTGCATCCCATGCCCACGAGATCGCGCCACCGGCAAGTTTGCCGGACTTATCAGCATTAAACTTGGCGGAGCCGTCACCAAATTCCGCTGATCCGTCAGGATGTATACAGTAAACCGTATGACCGCTAGCGTCCGTGCCCTTTATCATGCCATTTTCGCAGTAAAATCCACGGGCACCATCTCCACCGGGAATATCGCCGCCAAGACGGGTTTTAACCTTACCGGTCCAGTCCTTACTATCAATGTCGAACATGATATCAATCGCAGGCTGGCCGCTTTCATCAGCATGAATATAGATGGCAGACTGCCGATTCTTATTCACTGAGTTGCCGAACTGGACAACATCATTACCTGGCTCTGGCGGATTGGTCACAATTCCTTCAGCATCCTTATCAAACTCCGATACCGATACATGGATCACATCGTCCACAACGGACGCAATCTCAACATGGTAGAATGTTTGTTTAGTACCTGTATAGGTCTGACACCGCATGAAGTCATGAGCGACAAAGCTCATAGTCTCATCCTCCAAGGTGATGAGGTATTCAGTGCCGTCTTCGGAGAGAGTGACAGTAGCTATCTTACCACACGCCTGGCTGATACCTAAAGACCCGATTATCGCACGCATCTTCGACACCAGCATCTCGAACACGATGAACTGTTCCCTCACCCGGATGGAATCTATCTCAAGCATCCATTTTCCTTTCACATACTCCCAGATTTTCCACCCATAACCTGCGAATCCGGACATGAAGTCTTCCACCACCTCCGCAACCCATTCTCCGGCCGCATTCATCACCTGCCTACCCGTCTTCTTGGCAGAAGCAAGCATACCTACAATCTTAGCTGTACTTAATATTGCCATTTCAATAAATTTTTATTCATCATTACCCTCATTTTCAAGTATATCAATCTCTTCATAATGCTCCGGAAGATATTTAGAAGTCATATTCGTAAATTCGATCTGCATAAGCGCTCCAGTTAGTAGCAGCCTTGTAAGCTGCACCACTACCAATAGAGACGTATATCTTGCAATGATTGTTAGTGAAGGCATCATTTCCAAGCATCGGGGGAATTGCTGTTTTTATGAATAGTGATTCCATTGATGTACAGTTCCGAAATGCACTGTTCGATATTTGCGTTACTCCTCTGCCTATTACTATGCTTTTCAAAGAAGAACAGCCATTGAAGCAATCACCACCAATCTCGTAACATGTATCAGGAATATCACTGATTTCGGTTAGTGCTACACAATCCCTAAACGGGTCTCCATATAATATTTCAACTTTATCATTTAGTATGACCTTCTTTAGATTCGTACACCCCCTACATGTTCTTTGAGATACCTTCACTACATTGGTGCCAATTCCAAGGATTTCTATACTGGTATTTAAATAGAACATCTGATTACCTGTTTCCGTATTGCGATATCCCATATAGTATTCTTTAATATTAGTAAGTTGTGAAGGTGAACCTTCTATTGCATTCAGTTCTCTTAAATCAGCTATCTGAACTTTATTAGCATCAGAATATCTATCCCAATACAATTGTCTTTCAATAGCGGCTTCTTCGGCTGTCACATAGCCGTCATTGTCCGTATCGAAAACAGAAACGATAAAGGTTCTCGCGTACTTATCTGCAATATAAATTGCCGGTTCACCTTCCAAAATCAACTCTAATCTGTCAAAAGTATTCCTCAGAGAATCCACGAAGTCCTGATAATAGTTGGAATGGACAATTACCTTACCATCAAGAACCGGAATCGCTTCCTCTCCGGCCAGCCCTTCAGCAGACAGACCTTCATAGGTGCCGTCGGCCAGATTTGCAAGCATATTAAGTGCATCGGCAGAGTAATACTCCTCTTCAAAGCCTACCGCACGAATGTGCTTCAACACATGATTAGCACCTTGTGATTGCTGTGCCTCAATGATATCTGAAAGCAGCTTCACAGGCTTCAGCAAAGGACAATTCTCAATCAAAAAGTCGGTGATATTAACGGCACATTGACCGATTCTCAAACCTTCTGTCGTCAACATTGGAAAGTTCCGGAAAGTGATGTATTTATTGTTAGCCGGATACTCGATAACCTCAAGCCCTCCACCATTCGGTAGTTTTATCTGGCTCAGATTAGTTCCATCTGCATAAACCTCTCGAATGTTGATTATTGTGCTTAAATCGAGAGTCCCCTGTAAAGTGGTAATATTAGACAGTAGAACCTTCTGCATACTACCGCAATCAGCAAGCGTAAGTCCTGTTATAGAGATTATTACGTTATCTGTCTTACTTCCAAGTATGAGTTCTGACAGACGTCTACCGCGTACCACCATGGTACCGGAAACATTCTTTTTATGCCAGTCTCCAATACTCAATAACCAACTCGCCGCCTGAATCGCATTCTGTTGGTCGGCACTACCGCCAAGGTCGATAGTTATGCGACACGTCTCACCGGCTTTGGTACGTGTGCCCTGTACGATGGACGTACCATTTGCAATGGCCGGATACATATCGAAAGCCGGAGTGATGTCATAGTCTATCAAATCACCGGCAGCACGTACAATGATGGTGTCGGTACCATTGGCAGAGAATAAGCCATAATTATACTTACTCATAATATACATGATACGCTTCTTTATCCATGCCGTTTCTGCACTATAGAAATCACCATGACTCTGCGTAATAGGGTCGGTATCATTGCTATAAGAATCATTGTCATAAGCTATCTTGGCTATTTCATAACGCTTGGCATCAGCATTTACTAACGTAGCGGGGAAATACTCTTTAATTCCTAAAAAATATTTCTTATAGAAAGCATAAGCCTTGTCATAAGGAGTACCGGAAGACTGGCCGCATAAACTTTCCATTGCGGCGAACATCTTGCGCATTCCCGCAGTAATCTCAGCACTGAAAGCCTGTTCTAACAGATTCCAGAAAACAGAAGTCTCACCATTCCAAACCGGTTGGCCGTTGTCGTAATAATCATGCATCTCACACCAATAGGGTTTGCGATCCTGTCCCTGGTTGTCGATCGGGAAAATGGTATCGGCATCATCCAATCGCCATCTCCACTTGCTCCCGGCTGTACAGAAACTATATGGATAAGTATTCTTCGCCCGCTGGTCGGTTCCGGCAGTGAACTCAACGAAATTATGGTGGAATACAGCGTCGTTGATGTCGAAGTAATTTGGCACAGTCGCCCGGAACAACTGCCCGCGTGAATTGATGAACAGCTCATTCAGTTGGTCGGATGTAAATGCGGACAGGTCGGATGCAAGGTATGCCGCCAACTGCGTTTTTAGATTGATCTGGCCGTTCCCAATGTCTGAAGGAATGAACTTTCCTTCCGCTGCCTCGTAGTAATAGAGATTGTACAGGTTGGCGTCACCGGACTTGGCAATCCAATACTCATAACCCGTACTGCGATATTCAGTTATGGCATTGTTCAGTTCGGCAAGTGTTCCCTTGAACGGTCTGATACGATTATTGCAGACATATACGGCATTATACGCATCTATCCACTTTTGAGCAGACAACGGTTCTGTTTCATCGGCGTTCAGTTCACCGGCATCGAAATCCCAACAATTGGTATTGTTATACTGAAAAGCTTCTTCATCAGCATTGTAGGCCCAATATGATTTCTGCGTATTCCAAGGTACGCGAAACAAAGCCCCAAGCGGAGCATTATCCGAACCTTCCACAGATAACAAGGCAGGGAAAGCTTCTGTGTCATAACCGAAACAAAGATCATCTCCTTTATCCGGACCGAACGTAAATTCTCCCATGCAGGTATATACTTCCTGACCTTCTTCATTGATAGACTTAGAGAATCCGATGAACGGTTCCTGATAAACAGCTACGCGTATCTGCGGATCGGTGGTCATCGCCTCATTCTTCATACCAATCTCTTTGTATAGGTCATTGTAAGCGGCTACACTTCCGGCCTTGTGGTCCTGCATGGAACTCGCCCAATTCTTCTTAGCCGTCAGACGCCCGGACTTCGGCACACCGTCGAACATGAGTACTTTGTTTTTGTCTGTGGTCCCGTCGGCATACGTGGCAATAGAGTTTATCTTATTACCCTCAGCATCTTTCAATCCCTTCATCTTGAAGCGGATATTCCACTCCAGATACATCTTTGATGTAGTTCCCTGGCCTTCAACCAACAGATTGGTGAGCGTGAAGTTCCTTTCCGGTTTATCCTTGAAGAAGACTTCCAGATTACCCGCCACGCCTGAAGGGTTATTCAGGTTAGGGAAAGGCTTATCAACCACGAATACATTGTATAGCATCTTCGTAGCATTGAAGTCAATATTCACACCTTCACCATCCAGCACTTGGTTGATACTCTTCTCTGTCTGTTTCTCATCGGTAGTCACAAGCTGATTGATATAATTCTTCTGTACGGCTTCCGAAGTTAGCGCCGAATCATATACACGCAACCCATACAGATATAAGTTGGCATAATCATTGCCCAGAACTATCTTGCCACTATTGCGAAAATAGTCATTGCTCTCATAAGCGTACTGCCGGTTCTTCTTTCCGTTGATATAGATGGCGACGATATTAAACCCTGCATTTCCGTAGGCATCAGGCATCACTACAACTGTCAAGCGCATACGTACACCGTTGTCAGTAGGGACATCCTGCGTACTACTATCATGTCGCGATTGGGAGAAGAAAGAGATATTCTCACCGGATACTTTCAGGCCGACATTTCCCTCAGCGATAGTAATAATGTTCTTGCTGGCATCCGAAGCATTCTCCACCTTAAAATCAACCTCAATAGTCTTTCCTCTACGCGCCGCTTCCACAGCAAACGGCTGATAATCTATCACGGCGGAACTCCGGGCAAATATCTTCAAGGCTTTCACGCCGTCGTCATCAGATACCCATCCATCGTTACCCCAGTTGAAGTTGTTCCAAGTGACAGGGATAACCGACTTATCCACTTCATTAACTATGCTGCGACTGTTGGATTGTGAATTGCTGCGCGTACGGGGATTAATATAGAGTGCAGCTCCGGCAGTGGCCGAGTATCCGAGGGAGTTATTCACATTCAGTGTGATCGGATCAATCAGGTTATTGTTGCCGCTGGTCACAGACACAACCACATCAAAGTTAGCATCATCATCCGTATCAACCTCCATCGGATAAGTGAGAGTCTGTTTGGCATTCGTGGTAATGGAATCATTTTCGGAACTATAAACCTCACTACCGCCCTTCGTAATGGAGAATAAAGCATCAGTCAAGGCAGAAGCACCGTCATAGATCGCATAGTCAAACACGGTATTATCCTGCCAGTTGGTCAACTGTTCGGCAACATTATTCACACACATGAGCTTTATCGTTTCTCCGGCAGAAATACACATGATATTTATTGAAACCGCCTTTGTCTGGATGGTATTATCCGAATTGGACAAATAAAAGCTCACATTATACACACCGGTAGTTCCCGGATGCGGAAGCGTATAGATATAAGGAGTATCCAGATATACGGCCGTTCCAAGATTCTGGCTGTAGCTCTGGTTATAATCATCACCGGTAACAGTCACATGCAGCGTCTTGCTGATATTGCCGTTAACGATCATCGGGATAGCAATATCTCCGGAAAAAGCCGTCCACCAAGCGAAATTCGGGGTACTCACACCAAGAGAAGTTAGCTGAACCACATAGGTAACAGGCGCCGTTGTCTGGTCGGTATTTTCTCCCTTGATGGTAATCTTGATATTGTTGCTGCCGCTGGTCAACCATTCAGAGACATCTTGTTTGACGGAGACATTGGAGGATATTTCCATTTGCTTGACTACAGTAAAGTCAACATACTTCGAGTTCTTCACCATGATGGTACAGAGTCCCAATTCTCCGGTCGGTTTATAAGGCTCGCTGATGTCATCCCGATACTGTGAGACGAAGGTAAAGTCAAGCACACATTCTTCACCATACTGTGCTGCAAATCCTAAAGAAGGCATATTATTACGGATATATACGCTGTACATGGTACCTGACCCGCCACCACCGATACTACTTGCAGGTAACAGCGACCATTCGGACTCACCCTTGAGTTTTACAATAACATAATCCTCTTTGTCATCCACTTCATCAGCGGCAGGCGCAACATTCATCAACCCTCCAAGGGTCATGTCTCCGGTCGATTCCGCCGGAGCAACTTCTACGATGGCGTCCTCATCCTCTTCGATAAGCGTGTCGATATCCTCTTCAAGCAAACAAGACATTAAAGAGGCCGGGGTGTTTTGTTTTGGAAGGCGCACAATAAAACCATTCTCCGCAGTTCCGCCTTTTTCAAAAGTGATGTGCTCCGCCGCTCTGTCCTTCTTGACTTTTGAGAGAAACAATTTCTCCAAGTTATCATTATTTTCGTAGATCTCCGCCATGACTCGCAATGCCGACATAATATCTGTGTCAAGCAGTTCATCAACCTCAGTGTCTCTCAAAAGCAAACGGGATATCAGACTATCACTAACCTTTAATCCTTTGAGAAATGCTATAACTTCAGCAGCTTCATCCGGTTCGCTGTTAGACAACTTTTTCTTCAGCTCATTCAGCAGTTCTTCAAAGTTAGTCTTTATCCTGTCAAAGTTCCTATCCAGCTTCAGGCGTACATCTCTACCGGTATCCTGCGCACCATTCCAGGGAACTATATTTTCGTACTTATTATCCATAATTATCTCAGCTCCAGTTCATGGCCGTTAAACTCCAACAACAGGGGTTGCCAGCACATTTCATAGTCCATTGTATCCAGGTCGATAAAATTCAGCATATAGTCCGCAAAGCGGTTATTCTCTTTCCGGCTCTGCTTGCGAAGCCGGGCACGTTCGATCTTCACAATACCGCCACTCTTCCGGCGTTCGTAGCTGTAGCTCATGAACGCGAAGGAAAAGCTCTCTCCTCGTTCACTACACCGTCTCATTTCATTTATAGCCTCGTATACTTCCATGTTGCAAAGGTATTATTCGGGTCACTTTCCAAAAAGGACATCTCAACGGCTCACATTTTTCTCTAACTGTTCCACCCTCTTAATACTATCACGCACTTTGCGAGCATCAACAATCAACTCCTTGTTACAAACCACCTGTAATAACCGGTTATTCTCTTTCATCAGTTCAACGAGTTGCTTCCATTGTTCCGGTGTAAGTCCGGAAGATGAGATATCGGAAGCCGCAAAAGAAGAACCTGAAGACTCTCCGGTATCCACAAAACCACCTGCATACTTTCCGCTGCGAGTTCTCACTTGCTCAAGTATCTGAGTGGTATTAATCATCCGGATCGTACCATTTTTCTGAGCCACATCAAACACATCCAAAAACTGGCGAACGTGCGGATTAGCCACACTTTCGTGGTTGGCCACAAATTCATTCTTATGCACGGGTATCACTCCGGCCACATCATCCGGATTACCATTTTTTGTATAACCTTGTACATACTCATCCGAATAACCGCCTTCCTTCAGCCCCTTCGCTTCGTCCCGTGCTTGTTTTGCAGATGCCAGCTGAGCCATACCAGCTGTTACAGCAGCTGCTGCAGCAATTGGAGCAAGTACCGGACCAACAGGAACAATACCAACTACTGCATTATAGGCCTGTATGGCTGCCATAGCTGTTGTTGCGACAATTTGTAATACAGCTGCTGCAAACTGCTTATCGGCATATTTCTTCTTAACCTGGTTGATTGCCTCTTCTTTCTCCTCCTCCAGTTTCGTGGTATCCTTGCCGGCTTTCTTGGCCGCTTTGATTTCCTTGTCATACTTCCGGGTAACTTTGCTTATCTCTGCATCCTGCAACGCACTGACTACCTGACTGGCCGCTTCCGCTGCCTGAGCGATAACATCAAATGTCGCTTTTGTCTTCTCTTCACGCAGTTGCTCATGTTCTTCATTGATACGTGTCTTCTCTTCCTCATACTCCTGATAGGTAATGAGGTCCGCATCATACATCGCCTGAAGGATATTGTTTTTCTGCTCAAAATCAGAGGTGTTATCAATCTTCTTATAACCGGATTCCCGTTGCTTTGCCTTGCCCTCTTCTTTGTCCTTGATATCCATGCCTAGCAACTTGTCATCAACACCAGAGGTGTCTTCGCCATAGGCAGCAAGCAAATCTCTTCGCTCCTCAAGATACTGCCGCTCCTGCTCCTTCAGCCGCTCCTGATAGTCAGCTTCAGTCTTGATATCCCCCTCCAGATAAGCCCTCTTGATATCTTGCACCTGCTCTTGATAGTCACCTTCTTGCTGTGCGAGGATATCACTCTGAGTGTTCTTATTTACCACCTGCGTTGCCTGATAGAGCCTGTTCGCTTCAGCAATCATCTTGTCATAAATCTGCCCTTGTATCTGCGACGTATCCTTACCATACTCCTCCAGTAAGGCCTTTCTGTTCAATAGATATATAGCTTCAGCCTTATATAATTCTTGCTGATATTCATCTTGAGTCAGCTTCTCATTCAGGAGTCCTTCTTTAAGGATATTCTGTTGCTCTTGATAGTGCTGCTGTAAAGCAGTCTCTTTGGCTTTAAGCTCTTTTTCACGTGCTTTATCATCACCATTACCGCCACCGGCATTCCCTTTATAATCAGGAGTTATCACCACTTCATCCAATACATTTGCCTTTTTCTTTGCAGCAGGTGTATTGATAAATGGATTCATTTCAGCTTTAACTTTATTGATACGTTTAGCTGCCTTTTCCACAACTTCCACATAGTCCTGAATTTGCCCTTGTATCTTTGGTATATCACTCCTATCCGAATAATATTTCTCCAGATTCTTCGTGAGAGCTTTAGCGATATTCTTCGCCGTATTACCAGCAGCAACATTTTTTTCAGTCGCCAATATCATTTTTTGCAAGAAGTCATCAATCTGAGATTGGGGCAACGTACCGGCAAGTGCCTCGCGAATATCATTCATCTCATCTACTTTATCAGACAATGTTTCATTCTGGATTTCATCAGTCTTTTCCTGAAGAACTTTTTTTGCCAGATTACGATCCATCTCTGAGTTAACATCACGATATGCCTGTTCTATATCTTTAAGGGAAGAGTATTCATCAAGTAAATACGGAAGATACTGACCATATTTAGTATTAATTTCTTCTATGAGTTCTTTTCGTCTCTGAGTCTTATCCCCGGCGGCTTTCGTCGCCTCAATCAGCGTACGCAGTTGGTTGCGTTCCTTTTCGCTTTGTTCCATGAAAGACTTAACAGCTTTTTCCGCATCTGAGGTGCGGGTCGCAAACTTATATATGGCAATACCAGCACCGACAGCCAATGATGCAAGCAAACCAAGCAAGTTACCTTTTGAAACTGTATTAAAGCGTTTCATCATGGTTGTTGCCCTCTCTATATTCCCGGATAAAGCATATTTTGCAGCACTAAGTATCAAGGTACCACTCAAAGATGCTTTTCTCGTAATAATGCTTTTCTTCTCCTGTAGCCATTCCAATGCTTTTGCAACAGTTAACCGTTTTACCCATAGCTCTTGTGCTTTAACAGCAGCTGTGTATGCCGCTACAAGAGCAGTGACAGTTAGAATAGCTCCTTTATATTCATACAGAACAGATACCAATGCACTCAACCCCTTCACCGTCAGGCTACCGGTAGTTATCATGTACTTCATCACCGGCTGCAACTTCTCTCCAAGCTCTACCCGCACATCCTTGAAGTTCTTTTTCGCCTTATCCAGTCCTGCTTGTACCGTATTGTTTTGCACATTAAATTCATTGATAATACTTGTGCCATCACGGTACGCATCATTCGCCAATTTCTGTGCATCCCGGATATCATCAATCTTCCCCGCCATGGTGCTGATGACTCCCGATGCACGCACACCATCCAGCCCCATCTCTTTGAACATAGGTGCCAGTTGATCCAGTCCACCCTTCTTATTCAAAGTATCCAGGAACTGAAGCATCGCTTCGTTCGCATCTTTTTTGATTAGGGAAGTAAACTCTTCAACACTCTGTCCTGCAATCTTTGCAAACTTCTCCGGTGTCTGGAACATCTTCATCATCAATGTCTGGAAAGCAGTAGCCGCCATCTCCTGTTGCTGCATATTCTGATCGAGTACAGAAGCATATCCGAGGATATCCCCCTGAGCTACTTTCGCCTGATTTGCCGCACCTGCAACGCGGGCGGTAAAGGCAACTAAGTACGCTTCGGCTGCGGATGAATTTTGAGCTACCTCATTGATGGCGGAACCTGTGGCCAACATCGCTCCCCGGAGTCCCAGTTTCTCATCCTCACCGAACATCTGTGCCAACTTACCGATATTCTTTACCGCATCTTCGCCAAGATCCTCACCCAATGCCACATTGATTTTATCGGCAGCATCCACAAACTCCAAGACATCTTTTTTAGCAGTAATGCCCAAACGACCGGCATCTCCGGCCAGCGCATTTAGTTTTTCTCTCGGAGTCCGGGTATCCATCTGCTTGAATTCCTCATTCAAGCCTTTCACTTCTTCAGCTGTCATCCCGGTATACTTACGCACCTGGCTCTCCGCTTCCTGCATCTCCGCAAACTCATCCACACACTTACGCGCAGTCATCGCCACACCGGTAAGCGAAGCGATGGCCCCCGCACCAATGGCCGCATACTTGTTGAATCCGTCTGCCATCTTTGAGAGGGAAAACTTTGTATCACGTGCCTGCACCTCCAGTTCCTTCATCCGCTGTTTGGTCAGCATATAGTCAGCCCGCAGAGTTTTCCATTTTTCAGTGCCAGGAGTAGCATTATCCATCTGAGCTTTCAGGGATCGTGCTCCTTTACGAAGTTCATTATAGCTTAACGATGTCAGTCCTGCCTCTTTACGTGTCGCATAGAGCGACTTATTGAGTTTATCCTGTTGCTTCTCCAGTTCTTTATACGCTGCCGAATCCTTCTTGCCATCAGCTTCCAGCTTCTGCATTTCTTCACGTACTTTCGCAATCTGTTCCCGCGTCTCATCGAACTTCGCTTTAGCTTCCGAATTATCTATCCGGATGGCAACTCTGAAATCATTGATACTTATAGCCATACCTATTGAATTTATATCGCAAAAGTACCCCGCCACCATGCCTTGAAAAAGGACAATAAAAAAAGTCCGGTTATTCATCACGAACCACCGAACTTAAACTATTGAACAAAAAAATCAATCATCTAACCAACGCCCATTATCCAGCCACACACCACCGTCCCGCCATTTGCCGTCTGTTAGTATCCAACGGGCATCCGCTTCCGTATCACTGATGTGAATCGGATAAAAAGTACCCGTCCATGCTCCCTTTCGCCCGGAAATATCCAAAGTAAATTCCATCTCTTTACAGATATACCGTTTATTACGAATTTCAAACACTGACCGAGTGTCATAGACGTTCGGGTCATGCGTTTCGATTTTCACTCCCTTAGTATAGTCAATATCATAACCACCTTGATACAACAGCTTGTCAAGTGTAACAAAACGAAGCGAGGCACCTTCGGCGTTGGTTTTATAAAGCGTCTGACTCCTATCGGATATAAGATTTAGAGTATATTCGTCAACGTAAGGAACCGGATACATCATCTGTACCCCACTGTTAACCACCAGATACGACATTTTCGTATAAAATGCTAAAGATATTGTCTTTTTGGACTCAGACGGCTGTGATGAGTTATTCAGTATCATCTCTATTAGCGTCTCTTGTGTCGTGTCTGTTTTATCGGCACCGATAATCACCGGCAGATAATACCTATAAACAGTAGTCTCTCTCACGCCATACGAGTTGATTTCTACCGTCGTGTATGCCGCCGGAACAATCTCCAGTTCCACCGTATTTGTAGCGTCTTCACGTTCTAAACCGGCAAAGTGATTCACCATAGTATAAGAAAGTGTGTTGGATTCACCACCAGCCACAAGAGACATATATTCCCTGCCATCCTTTTCGTCCTTATATATGGTATCTGTCCGTTTGTGCGATGACATAGAAAACCATGCCGCTATCCTCGGAGCACGACCGTCGGAACCTTCAAAATCTTCAGGTATAGTGTCATATAAAGCCTTGTTTTTGACTGCCTCGGACAAGGACGCCCATCTCCAGAAATCACAATCGTCAAATTTATATTTAACATTAGACACAACGGGATCATCTACATCGTTGTCTTCGTCTTTCTCCACCTCATAAACATCTGTCACTTGCCGCACATGGGCCGACTGACATCCTGCAAAAAAAGAGGCATTGAGTGCTATCCGCACAGTACGATATCTGTTGTCAACCAGGAATGTTACATTAAACAACTTTTCTATCTCACTAAAAAAGTCACTGACCGACCATCCCGGAAGCATTTTGCACCATTCGTCAGTACACTCAGTGTGGCAAATGTACAAGTTCTTAAAAATAGTATCCGTCAGTTGGTTATACTCAAGACTATAACCCAATACCCGAATTAAATCTTCAATATAACACATCAGGTAGGGCTGAGGAGTTACATAGAAAAAATCATCTGTTGCCGGATTACCGGTGCTGGATATGCCAGCTCTCGAATCCATGCACCATTTGTTGTGTATCTCTCCCGTTGCGTCGTCTTTCACCGGTGCCAGGCAATAGTCCACGTCAGGATAGCTTTTCTGTATATATTTCAAATAATCGGGACTACCTGATACCGTATCACCGTCAAACCCAGGAACGGTTTTCCTCATCTTCAAAAATGAAATCTGAAGGTCGCCGCCGATGAAGTAATTCAGTTCTGAATTTCCGCTTGCAATTTGCAAAGACACTGTTTCATCTGTCCATCCCGTTATTACCTCTATCCCATTGCAATATACACGGTTATCAGCCATCAACACGGCAGAACGCTTCTCCACAATTTCTTGTATGGAGTTCAGCCTATTCAAATGCTTATACAACTCTGCATTCACCCGATTAGTAAGCGGTAAAGTTATATCATACGTGTACTCTCCATTCTTGGTAACAAAAGAATTTTCACGCTTCACCTGCACACTAAAATCTTTCGGCAACACCACTGAAACCCCAGCAATAAACAGTTCAGTCATAATCCGTCAATTTAAGTCCTATACTCAGCCCATTGAATCCGCCAAATACGTCATATTCCCATTCCGTATTAATATCCTCACCACCGGATATCTCTCCACAAACAAAGTCCATGTCTCGAATTTCGTCTTTCAATATACGCATCACATTCTGCATCCTGGCATAGTGGGTTATCTCAGCTTCATCCGTCTCATCACCTGCCGGAACTTTCTCCAGCAGGAAAAGCAGGAGGCGATTATCTTCTTTGTAATTATCTGCATTCCCCTTTGATTCTGCATCCGGAAAGTTTGCACACAGGAAGAATCCGGCCTGATCCCTCAGTTTCTTCGTCAGATGTTTGTCACTGACCGCAAGTATCACCCCATCTATTTTCATTTCACTCCGCTGGTTGATCCTGGCTCTCAGCTCTGCCAATATTTCGCGGTATCTCAGAATATTAATCATACCTGTATCAGATTATTTTGTTCCGGGTCCGCCATGCGGAAAGTGAACTCAACCGCTTTCAGCACACTTCTCCGTAACTCACGTTCATATTTCTGCTTTGTTATCAGGATAGGAAGCCACTCACCATCCACTAAAATATCCGCTTCTTGAGCATTCATAAGGTTATGCCACAACCTATAATCACTCTGAAGCATAATGATGCCACTATTGGCCGTATATTCATCCGTCACCTTCACTCCGAACTTGCGATCCACACCAAACATGGATGCTGTATCATCTTCATTATTGCCATTGATGGAAATTCCTCCAACAGCGGATAACGTCTCCGGCATATCATAAACATTCTTATAGCGGAAACACCAGGTATCCAGATACCGAGTCTTATCAATCAGGAACTCATAGCCGTTATTATTGCAGTTGACAACATACCGTTCTAAATTCAAATCAGGGAACAGTCCCTTTATCCGTTCCGGACTAACATCAAGAGTCATCGGGGCAACCGTATCTCCACTGTCTACACTCAACAATAAAGTATCACCACTGTTACCGTCAGTAGCATACCCTGTTGCCGTCACCTTTGCC
>OHPX01000168.1_pt1 | contig 44747 bp, 44 predicted proteins | sample 1577801 | NCBI WGS metagenome assembly OHPX01 (sample SAMEA3879584, study PRJEB24766) | human gut metagenome | biome: human-associated habitat; feature: feces | place: USA | collected 1985/1987 | reverse complement strand
AGCCAGCCAGCCAGCCAGCCAGACAGCCATTTGTAAGCGTGGATTTTGTACCTCGTAATAATTGGTTCTATTTTAACATAAAAGCTAATACTAAAAAAGAAAGCCTTTTATCTTCTACTGATTTAACAACAGCTTTGTTGGCGGCTTTTACTAAAATAACGACTGTAGTTAATGAGATTAACCATTTTTGCCCATTAGATGTGTCAGTTGTTATCCCTGTTCATAATCGTGAAAAACTTATTCTTAAATGCATTAACTCACTTAATAACCAAACAATTAATAAGGATCGCTTTGAGGTTATTTTTGTCGATGATTGTTCAAGTGACAAAAGCATTGCTGCTATAGAATATAATATAGCACCGGATATTAACTACAGAATTATTCGCCGAGAAATTGGTTCAGGTAACGCTTCAACCCCGCGAAATGAGGGGATAAAAGCAGCAAAAGGGCGTTATATTTTCTTCATGGATTCCGATGACTATATTGACGAAACTCTTCTTGAGAGAGGGGTTCATATTGCTGATAAAAATAATAGTGATATTGTTTACTTCAAAATTGCATCAGATGGTAATCGCGAGGTGCCTATCCGTCCATACAAGGTGAAAATTGTAGATAAGGCAGATATAACCAAGCATCACCTCTTGCGGTCGTTAACTATTTTCAAATTCTTCCGAAGAAATATGCTTAAAGAGCATAACATTCTCTTCAACCCAGCTATCACCGTAGCTGAAGATAAAATATTTATGGTTCAATCTCTATCTGTAGCAAACAATATATCTATTCTTGCTGACAAAGATTATTATCATTTAACATTCCATGGTAATGGTCATTTATCAAGGCAAAAATTTCCTCTTGAAGATAGACACTTCATTCTTAACTCGGTTATTAACACGATTTACTTTTGCGGAAAAACTAACGAAGAAAAGGCCAAGCTTTACAATGCGTGGCTGGTGATATGCCTTGAAATGATGGAAAAGGTATGTGGTAAAGCAGGTGGCAACGAGCAAAAGAAAAGGATGTTCTTTAACATGCTCTCAACCACTTTCAATATCCGCTCAGATTTAGTAAATCAGGATATGATTTATACCCCTCAGCGTAAGTTCATCAAACCTTTTTTACAAAATAATTATGAAGGTTTTATAGCTGAAATTTAAAACATTGCCCAGCATGTAGCTGGGCATACATTAAAAGTACCACATATCAACCATTTAGTGTTAACTTTAATAATTTTTCCAGATTATTAATCTTTGATGTGATATTGGCAATATCCTGCTCATGGTGATGATATAGTGCGCTCATTGCCAGAAACATTAACTCGTCATAGCGCACTGATAATTTTCTTCCTGATTCCATAATTAACCTTACTTCACCAGTTTCATACTCTTCTTCCTCTGTGATTTCATCATACTGACCAGACTCTTCATCAATTAAAATTTTTCTGGTCACATTTCTTGTTGCATAGACTTTCTCATACTCATCATCCCACTCTTCATAGCAAAGAACCCCATAAGAAAATGCATCAAGCCCCTCAGATTCAAAGATGGATTGTATATCTTGCGCAATTACACCGATATGCTCACGCGCTGACAAGCCTTTTTCTTTTACAGCATCCTTCATTCTGAATTTTTTTATCAGCGGGTAAATAGCCATTCCAACCCGTAGTTCTGCATCAGATAATGAAGCTTCATCCTGCTTATAATTTCTGTCGCTGGTTACAATGGGGCTATTATTTATATACAGGTTTCTGACAGTATTCGACTGTGTACCAATATCATAAAGATTTGAACCTGATGGTCGAAAATGACCTAATTCTGTTAATACCCATCTGTCACGCAAGCCGTCACTCTCTCCCATGGTTCCAAAGTAGAAAGCAACCGGGATATTGTCTCCGGAAGGATTACCTCTTGTGACGCATTTAATGTGTGCGCATTGCACAGCCTTACTACCTGTATCACCGGCCCATACATGAGTACCCAATACATCCCCTGTCTGCAGAGCTCCAAAATTATCAGTTGATACAACACCAGAGCGAGACTTATACATTATTGCTCTTGGTCCTTCTGCGGTGTCTGACTGATGCCGGGAAACCCATGAGTTGCTCATCCCTTCCGTGCCGTTTGAAGCTAACTGCATTCCACCAGTAATTCCGCCATCAAGAAACAATATAGGGTTATCCCGGTTAGTTTGAATACCCTTTCTTGTTGGCCAAACTATCCAGTGAAAAGTATCATTGTACTCCCTTACTCCATATTTGAACTCCGGGGAGCCAGAACTATGAAGACCAGTATTACTGGATACAGAACGGCTTGCTTTGCTTTGCACTACCGAACCAGACCTGCCTATATCAAACAGATATACATTTTTCCCGTTCTCAGCAACTCCTTTATATGTGCATATCCCCAGCGTTAAAACATACCCACTCTCCGTTCTAATTACTGTTAGGGACTCAGGCTCTTTATAAACAGGAGTTCCTGTACTGTCAGATTTTGCTTCATCATCACCAACAGTTGAAATATCTACTCGCTCAATAAACCTGCCTGTTAAGTCAAATACGTAAATATAATTAGTCATGCCAACATACGTATGTGACTCAAGTATGTAAATGTATGCCCCATCGCAAGCAATTGATTGGGTAAATGCTTCTTGTGATGGTTTTTGATAGCTAAACTCAACTAAATAATCATCACTATAATCAGTTTTATGAGCTCTGTTATTCCACATGCTGACTATGTCGAAAACACGAACCGTGCAGGTAATTCCATCCGATGAAATTTTCTTGGCAAGTAGATAGTTTTCACAACTTGATACAGTTGGAGTAGAGCTTGCGCTCATTCCATCATAGGGGAACAACTTCCAGGTGATAAAACCTTCAGATACTCCGTTGGTTGTCCCTGTGTAACTCAATATATTTTCCATCGAAATACATTGATTGGCGGCATCGGTTCCATAAGGCTTCGATGTCCACAGCACGACAGTACCATCAGGATTATGATGCAATCCAAGCCCCTGATGCCCAAGTTCAGTAGAACGGGTTCTGTCGTATCTTCCTAGTTCACCAGAATTCGTCACGTCAAAGGCATTAATGCAATAACCGTATGCTGTGGTAGATGATAAAGTAAAAATCTTGTCGTTAATTTCATCATAACAACACCCCTGAATGACCGCATATAAACCACCCGCACCTTCAGTTCTGCGCAACGTGTGTCTGGTGTTATATACTTTTGGCATTCCGGAAAATATCAATGGCTCTCTTTTATCTCTTAATTTAAGATCACCAATCGCAATTCGTTTACTGCCATCACGAATAAAAGAACCATTTATATAGCTATTTCCAATAAAACTTTTAGTAACAAAAAATGCTCTTCCACTTAAATCAATAACCCTATTTTTTATATCCATTTCCAACGCGACAAATGCTTCAGTATCATCGCTAATCCCATCCCCCTTAGCTCCAAAATAAAGAGGAGACATATTTAGCATATCATTTGATAATACTTTTTGTTTAAACTGATCCGGGTCATACTTCAGCACATTAGGAAAATAGAACTGCTGTGCACCATACGCATCATAAACAGCCATAGAATGGCCTTGCACGGTAACGAATTTGGCAATCTGTCCGTTATATACTGGATACCCTGCGGCATTGATGACGATTGGCTGTGCAACAGGAACGTGAGAACCATCTTCGTTCTCAACATAGACCTGAATCTGGTTTTCAGGATTTACCGGGTCAGTGTCAATTTTACCGATATAAATTTTGCCATTGGCTACGGCTTTAAAAGAACGAGCCATAGTGAAGAGTTGCGAAGGCATACTCACTACAACATTGGCTGTAATGTCTGTCATTTAATTTGCTCCAGATACAAGGAATGGCCGCAGTGATTCATTATTAATCAAAAAATACGACCACCGTGGTCTTATTGAGGATGCAACCAGCAGATAATAAGATGCCGATCCACTCACAAGAGCGAGGCATCAAGAATGGGAAGAGATGACCCGCAATTTAATCTGCGGCTACCTTACGAATTAAAGGAAAAACTAAAACAGCGAGCCAAATCCAATGGCCGCTCTCTTAATTCAGAATTAGTTCAGATAGTGACTGATGCTGTATCAAGGCCATCCAAAATTTCAGGCTATCGAGACGATGCGGAACGCATCGCTGATGAGCAGTCTGAACTTGTTAAGAAGATGGTGTTTGATACGCTGAAGGATTTGTACAAAAAACCCACCTGATGGTGGGTTCCATTTATTAGTCTTGCTTTGTGGACGGTATAAGGGATGCATTTGCCTCTTTAGGCTTCAAGGTATACATCCCACCATTAAATGGATCTACAGCAAGCCAACCAATTAACCCACCAAACACAAGGTTCCCACCAATATACCAACCATTAGCATTGGCTTTGATTGGCAGGGTAACTGGTTCGTACCCATCCTTCTCCATAGTGATCTGGTAGCTCTTTTTGCCAAAATAGCTACCATCTGACTTGGCGAGTGTTACACCTTGTGGAGTCTTACCTTGCGCAACAATCACACCAGATTCATCTTTTACCTTAAAGCTCGCGCCAGAAGGATTGCTGTTCACTTGCACAAGCTGCGTTTCATCACCAACAATAGTTGCGCACCCAGATAACAATATAGCGCCAGCAACGACGCCGATAATCCTCTTCATATTACTTTCCGTTTTGTTAGAATCAGAAAGATCTTAATAATAAAAAGTATTTTCGTGAAGATATTGTCGATTGAGTTAATAACTCATTTACACCCAACAGTGCCATGATGGCAAAGATAAGGAGAGTTAATCATATGAAAAAATCACTGTTAATTATCCCGCTTCTGCTGGCAGGGTGCGCAAAGGTTAGCGACTATCAGGCAAATTGCGAACAACGCTATCCAAAGCTTAGCGATATGGCTAATTGCCTTGATGCTAGCGTGAAGAACGACTCACGCATGGCATCAGCACCAACACCTAAGTTATATGTCCTTGCTGCGAAGATGCTCGGGCAAGGTGTCGATGATGGCAAGATAAGTGACGCGCAGGCAAGACTTGAGCTTCAGAATCTTTATGTTCAACTACAAAGCCAAGAACAAGCCCAACAAATAGCGCAAAGCCAAGCATTCCAGCAGGCTTTATTGAATTATCAGGCTGTAAACACAATGCAAGCGATCGAGCAAAAAGCGAGACAGCCTGTTATAACTCAACCCTATCCAACACGAGTTGAAACTTACACAAACTGCAATTCAGGGTTTGGAAATACAGTCACATGCAACAGTAGCAGTAACATCAGATAACAATCAGCAAATGTATCATCGCCTATGCAGAGGGATACGATAAACCTCGCGTTCTACATATTTGGTTTTTGCACGTTCCTGGTGTTTGAAAAGCTATTCTGACAACGCATCAGACTTAGCCCCCTGCGTCATAGCGTTAATTGCCTTTTGTGCCTGCTGCATGGCTTTCTCAAACGCTGTTGATCCGCGTGGGGTGTTTGCCATTCTGAGCATTGCATTTCTGAATGGCTCGCTCTCATAGGCGCGAGTAAGAAGTCCGTAGCTTACTGCTGCGCCAGTTGTCGCAGGGTTCATTGCCGTCCCATACCCAATAATGAACGGGATAGTTTGCTGCCCTGTGGGTGTTGTTACTGCCGCTTTTGCAGCCTGCTGCGTAGATTGCAGGTAGTTTTTTAATCCTTTCAGATAAGCAGCGTCCTGCCCCTTAAATGTGATGCCAGTCTGGTTTTGCAGGATGTTAAGCTGCCGAAGGAACTGGTCAGGGGATCCGCCAGATTTCTCCATCGCCTTTCCAATGATGCCATTGCGCATTTGCGCCCTGCCAACACGACCAACTGAGTTATACAGCGTCTTAATTTCCGATTTGTTCTTGCTGAATAGCATGTTGTTGACAACTTCCGGCGTCAGATCGCCTTTCATGAGAACATTCTTCAGCCTGGTATTCTTTAGTTTCGCGGCTTCGTCAGCGTAGACGGCATTGGCCTGCTGATATTTACGGAGAGTATCGTTGCCAAGATTCTGACCAATGGCACCATTGATATCGTCGGTCATTGCCTTGTAAACGCGCTGAATGGCAGCATCGGAACGGTTTGGTAACACTGGTCGCTCACCCTTCACGTCCATTCTGAACTGGCTGCGCAGATCGCTTAATTGCTTCAAATCCAGATTTACCGGACCATCAGGACCAGCATTGCGAACAAGCTCATCACGATAGGACTGAAGTTTTGAAATAGTCTCGTTATCAGCAACCTTACCAAGCTTCTGCAGGTTAGATATTTCTGTATCAATCTGCTGAATTGCTCTTGCAGGCTGAATGTTTATTCCCGCCATAGCATTCTGAACCTGCTCCAGTCGATTTCCTGCAGCGCGACGAATTCCTGATGTTTTCGCTTTAAGGCTGTCAATAACAACCGCTGGATCATACTCACCGAATTTATCAGCAAATCTCTGAACCAACTGGCTTCTCGCTTCCTGTTGCGTTGCTCTCATTCCGCTTGTGCCAGCCAGGGGGATATTTTCTGCTGTCGTTTGCGCCATTTTTCCGACGCGGGAACTAGGCTGTAACAGGTCTGTGGTGTGCAGAGGCACTCCTTCACGCTCTGCAAATCTGATAGCTTGCTGCGCTTCTGGTGCAATAGCACCACGAACGCCACGATAAGCAGCGCCTAATCCACGTCCGGCAGCGTTAATAGCGCCGCCAGCCAGAACGCCAATGCCTAAATCGGTAGCGAGTGCTTCCGCATCATCTTTCGCACTATTTGCAGCAAGTGACCCGACTGCGTTTTCAGCGAGAAGGCGAGTTGCACCCTGAGCGATTCTACCAGCGAGTGTTGGTGCCTGTGTTGCCGCTCTCTCAATGCCAGCAGGAGTGAGGTAAGGCAATGCCTCAGCAAATACCCTGCCCTCTGTAGTTTGTGGAGTCAGCGCGCCTTGCTGAAGGCCAAAGTCCTGCTCTAATCCCTGCGTTGTTACTCGTGGCGCTGGGTGATATGTCCCATCGCCAATTCCGAGTTTACCGCCAGCCCAAGCCGCCGCGCTTGTTACAGCATCGGCAACTGATGCAGGTATGTTTGCCACGTTCACGCCAGCCTGCACCAGTCCGCGACCAGTTTCTTTCACGGCTTCACCAAGATCCGACATAAATCCACTTTGCTGTGGTTGTTGCTGTGATACTGGTTGTTGTGTCTCCACTGGCTGCACAGATGGCAATGGATAGGCAGCATAGAAAGCTTGCTTAGCCTGCTCTGCATTTTCTCCGGCTTGCGGGGCAACGACTTCATTGAAGTATTGCTCCTGAGCCTGCGCTTTTTGTTCTGGTGCTAACGCCTGATACTGTGGAGAGGCGATAACATCTTTCCATGCTTTAGCCATTAATCACCCCATAGCGAAGAAAAGTTACTGCCAGTAGTAGATTGTTGCCCTGGCATATTCTGCACCGGCTCCTGATAATCAAACTGTTTTTTAACAGTGCTCAACTTGCTTTCAAGCTGATTTCTAATCTTTCCGATAGAGTCACGAAAAGCCTTTTCACTCATTTTGGGGCTTAGGGCACCAACCGCATCGGATAATTTTTTACCCTCTGCATCTGAAAGAGCGCCCATACCCTTCAGGGACTGCACCATAGGAAGGAATGTTTGAGCTTTAAAGGTGTCGAGCCTTGCTTCAAAGTTAGCCGCATCAGAGCCAGGAACTGTCGGAAACGCTGAGCGAATTCCTACTGCTTTTGAAAGGCCGGGGCTTTGCTCTATCTCGTTGAGAGAATCAAGCGCGGTGCTGAACGTATCAACTGCACCCTGAGCGGCGGCCTGCCTGTCAGCGCGGGCTATGTCAGCCTTTTGCCGAACATCTGCCTGTTTCTGTTTTAGCTCTTCAAGCTTTAACTGATTGCTTTCTCTGGCTATCTGTCTGTCCAGAGCCTTTTCTTGTAATTCTGCTCTTTGTATTTCTCGGGAAAGAGCAGCATTCTGTGCGCTGATGTTCTGTCCACGTATCTGGATGTCCTGACCTCGAGCTGTTAGTGCTTCTCCTGCCTGATTGCTGCGGATTGTCTCTGCCAGCCTGCCTCGGTCAATCTCACGACCAGCCATCTTGTCCTGAACATTGAAGTAATCAATCGGACCAAGAGCAGCCATTCCAAGGTGATCAACAAACTCACCAAATCCTGAAGGATTCTGCTGATACATCTGAGCAACGTTATTAGGGTCAACACCGACGCGAGTCAGTTCCTTGGCGTTGTTTTGCAGCCATGATTGCATTGCTTCTGGAGACGATGACGCAAGGCGTGCGCCAGCCGCTAAGGTACCGATGGAATTGCGCTGGTCTTCATCAATGAATCCCATGCCTTTACGAACGGATTCAATCTGGTCTGGATATTGAGTAGCCAACTGACGCAAAGCACCGCGATCACCAGACGTATAAGCATTAGCGTACGCCTGCTGAAATTCTTTCTGCCGCTGAGCCTGCTTTTCCTGCTGAAACACTCCTGCAATACCTGAAAGGCCTTGCAAAGCAGTCAGCCCAACATTGTTAGCGCCTGAACGCTCAATATCATTGTTCTGCCTGATAAGCTGAAGCGTATTGCCGATGTCATTTACGCTCGGAGCGTTTGAGTTGACGCCGCCGATACCAGCCAACAATCCGCCATTTGATCCTTGCCAAGTAGCCATTATTACCCCTTAAAACAACGAGCCAAGCAATCCGATACCAGCACCAATGCCAGCGCCCCAAGGCGTTGATGTTCCCAAAAGGCTGGCAAGACCTGCACCGGCAATCGCACCAGACGTGCCACCGCTAATTGCTGTCTGAAGGCCTGATGGTTTATTGGCGTTAGCAGCGGCAAGTGCTGCGCTTTGCTGCGCAATGCTGCTCATGTTGTTGGCGTATGTCTGCCCGGCGTTCGCCTGACCTTGCAGCGCACCAAGGCCAATGTTTGCCAGATTGTTGTAGTTGCTCATCTGGTTCGACAACCACGACTGACCGAGAGTCGGGGCAATCGTGGCCAGTTGATTGCTTGTAGCTGTCGAACCAAGTCCGCCAGTCGCCTCCGCAGCAGCAAGACTCTGGTAACGAGCCTGACCTGCAAGGTCTTTATACTGCTGAGAGTTGTAATACTGATTAAGTGCCTGCCCCTGACCTTCTAAACTGGAAATGTTCTGAAGCTGGTTAACATACTGCTCCGCAAGAGGCGTGAACGGAGCAAGGTTTTTCATGATCGTCTGCCACTGCTGATTTTGCAGGTCTGCGGCATACTTCTGAGCTTCTGCTGCATACTTTGCGCTTTTATCAGAACTGCCACCTTTCCCGCCTTTTTCAGGGTAATAAGGTTCCTCGCCGCGCAGTTTTCTGCCCAGCTTAAATGCATATAACATGGCTATCTCCTGTGATTCAGGAAGTCGATTAGTTCTTCGCGTGTGGCGCTGTAAAACGTCACGTCATCCACGCCTTTGAAGTATTTCTTGATGGTCCCTACACGCTTAAGGCCAATCATTGCGCAGTACATCTGCCCGTGGCGGAATTTGCGCGCAGCGAACGATGTGACGCACTGAACGGTGGTGTTAGTCAGAATGTATCGCCAGAACGCCAGCCCGATTTCCTTGCTGAAGCCGCGAATCTCTGGCAGGTACATGGCGTGGCAATCAAAGGTTAGCGGCTGAATCTCCTGATAGTAAACAATTCCGCCGAACTGCCCGTGCACGTTCACCTCAAAGTAACGGTAATCAGGTTTGTAGTCGTATCCATCACCGTTGTTGCTCCCGGCGATAATGTCAGGGTGATTTCCTACGGCTTCTATCAGGTCGATGTTTCGCGTTGGTTTGAATGTAATCATCAGTCAATCAGCCCATGTAATCTAAGTGCCGTTTCAAGCGCCAGAATACGCTGCCGCGCCTGCTGCAACCCTGTAGCGAGGGCTGCGACTTCGGATTGTGTGTACGTAGTGCCGACTGTGTATGACTGGTTAGCGTTGAATGAGCCCAAAAGAGGTGTACCTGTGGCTGCAGTCCATCCGGTATTTCTTGCTCCAACAACCTGAATTCCATCAACTGAATATGATGTTTTTACATCCAGCGGTGACGCAAGAGACTGCGATTCGGTTACGGTTTTCGATACGTAATCACTCTTAATGCCAGAGACATCGTTTTCTACGTCATCCAGCATTTGGTCAACAGTGACCAGATGCGCCTGAATATCGATAACCTCATCCAGCAAGTAATCAACATCGCTACGTAGTATGACTATCTTCCCTTCGGCGGTTGTTAACCTGACCTCAAGGAGATTTATCGCTTTTGTGTTTGCGGTGATTCTTGCGTCGTGATCAGCCAGTTCGACATCCTGTTCATCGTTTTTTACCTGGGCATCGTAAGCGCCCTGACCAGCCTGATTTGCCTTCCCGGCAATTGCGCCGACATCAGCCCCCTGATTAATGACATACAACAGGTAAGACTGGCTGAATATATTGCGTGGAAGGATTGATGTATCGAGCCGCGTCGCCTGCACAATAACAGGGGTGTTGAGATTCGAATCAGCCATTACTCAATCCTTATCTGGCAACCAGACAGAGTGACAGGTGACTTCGTGATAACGCGCAATTTGAAGCCGACATTTTTCCTGATGCGCCCGACTCGCTTCCACAAAACGCGTTTGTCGTAAACAAACGGTTCATTCTGCTCAATCATCTGCTCACGACCGTAATTGATGCCGTCAGTGGTAGCAGAGAGGAACAGGCGGTCAGCGTACTGCGCAACACCAGTTGACGATTCAACTTCAAGGTCAAACACTCTTGCGTTATCCGCTTTGAACAATGGAGTAAACAGCAGGTGTTCCTGTTGCTTGTCGTACTGGCTGCTGATATCGAACTGCAATTTACCGGTAACCGATTCCAGCTTATCGCCGCACGTTATCTGATTGCCTTCGTAAATGAAGTCGATAGCGCGGTACACATCGTCATACAGGCCTGTTTTCAGCACACACCATTGCGGACCATTAGCGCTTGAAGATGCGTCGTACACGAGTACATGGCGCGGCAGGTGAATAATCAGCAACTCATGAGCATCAAACCGCAACGATTCCATCACGCCATCAGCCAGTTCATCAGCAGTGTAGGAGCGGAGGATTTTCTCAATGCTCGCGCTGGCGATTGGTAACACCTGACCGGAGCCGATGATGTATACAGACGGCGCACCTGTTGCCGGATTGCTGATGAATGCATAAGAATCAGCAAACGGCGTTTTGCAGTAAGTCCCGGCGATGCCTTTTTGCACCATCAGTGATGGCTGTGCGACATACAAAGCAGCACCAACGGTGGTTGCGCCAGTAAGGGAGAAATATTCAATAGTCGATGAACCAAAGCAGACGATGAAGTCTCGCCATGTCCCGATACCGATGATGCCGTCCGGCTGAGACTCGGCACGATATTGTGCGCTGTAACGGTCAGGATGCGATTCGTCTTCAAGGTCAGTGATAAACCATGAATCAGTGCCGTCTTTTGACCACGCATAACGCCCACGTAAACGCGTAATGTCGCGAACCGAACCTAACTCATACTGCGTAAACCCGCTGTCTGCAGGCCAGTTTGAGACGGTTTTAACCGTGCCATCATAGCGGTATTCGACCAGTTGCCCGTTAACGCCTACCGCCTGTGATGTTCGACCATGCGCCATTGATACGCGACCACTTCCGGCAACATCACCGACCTCACTTTCGCCCTTATACAGTTTGCCACCACACACGCGATAAACAGCATTCTGCGCCATGTTGTACTCGACGCCTCGCGATACGCCGTTCACATCAGAACGTTTGGCAATGCCCGGGAATGAGCGAAGATATCCGCTGCTGTTCAGGATTTCTTTGGGTGTAGCCAACATATTCACTGGCAGATAGTCGATATAGTCGGCGTTTCGAAAGTCTTTGCCGACACCTTTCATAAGCGGAAGTTGCTGAATCGGCATTTATTCACCTCACGTACTCGGATCATCTTTCTCGATGTAAAACCGATTCCACGTAAACGCGCTTTTGTTACCACTACCGCGAGGCATGTCATTTCGCCGCTCAAGTGGTGGTATTTTGGTTAAAGCGATACAGATTGTCTGATATGCACTGTCAGCAGCGGTAAGGAGAGCGTCTGACGGCTGAATGACGTTATCCATGCACACTTGCACAGCGAGTTTCAAAGCGACGCCATCATTTGCCCATGCAGGGATACCTGAATCATCGTCCGGTAACGGCATGATGCCGTTTTCTGTATCAGCAAACTGATACCCAAGCTCGATACCTTTAGCCTGCCATGCTGCCATCATGTCTTCGAGGTCATTAATGGCATCTTCAATTGCCTGAGGGTCAGCATCTGTCAACGTGGCACTGGAATACAGCCCGGCTTTTCGTAAAGCCTTTAGAACGAGATCACCCTTCGTTTTCGCCATCTTCTTCCGCCTTAGCCACTTTTTGCTTCGTTGCGGTTTCTTCAGGAGTTTTTACCCAACCTTTTTTCAGGTGAGATTTAACTTCTTCGTCATCAACAATGATGTAATCGACAGCAAACTGACCACAGGTGATCATGTTGCCAGGCTTATAGAGCATTGTTCGTGCCATTGTCTTCTCCCAATAAAAATGGGGCCGAAGCCCCACCAAAATTACTGCCCGGCAATAACGATGCCCGTATATTCAGGAACAAGTACAGAGCAACCGTACAGAGTGGTGAAACGAGCAGTGGTTACGCCTTTGATGTGGTCGAAGGCGTAAGACATGATCAGCGTAGCGCCCTGCTCGGTGGTTGCTGTCATTACCTGTGGACCCTGACCAGTCGGGAACGCCAGTTTGCCGTACATAAGCTCAACAGAACCATCAGCCCAGAACAGGTTAGCAGGTGCTGCGTTCTTGTTGAGAATGGTGATTGCTGCTGATTCTGCCGGTTTGGCATCGACGTTTGCATATGGACGACTCGCAACATCAGTATTTTCAACAGGGAGAATCTTTGGAGAAATTGTTACGGTATTTCCGCTAACAGCCAGAACACGGAATACCTGCGGTTGACCGGTGGTATCTTTTGTGATCTGGTGTACGGAATTCACACCGGCAATGGTGAACGCATCACCAACCTGCAAGCCAGATGCAGATACCGTAATAGTCCCCTGTCGGTTATCAACTGGCATACCATTTGAATCTTTCGCTTCAACCTTGTGTTCAGGTTGGCCTGATACTGTCAAGGATTCAGTGCTTCCTTTCGGTAATCGACCAGAAATATCGGTCTTGTAGCTATCAAAGGAAGCAACCGGAGGGATCTGCGCTTTTTCGTATGCTGTCAGGGTTGCGCCCTGAGCATAGGCACGGTGACCAAGCTCGCCAGCAAGGTCTTTGTAGTTGAAGGGGTTCCAGAAAGAGCGGCGGTTGATACCCTGTGGTACACCAATCGCCGTCATGGTGGCATCAATACCTGCCGCACAGTTCCACAAATCACGGCCCTGTGAACCAGTGGTTGAGTCAGCCATTGTGATCACGTTAGTAGCACGCTGCGTGACCATGGAAATCAGGTCCGAGTCAATCTGTGCAGCAAGGCGCATACCTGCGGCGCGACCAGCTTCAGTTTTATGTTCCGGGTCACGCATTTCACGCGCATCCAGAGTGTACAGAATGTTTTTCGGCTCCTTGAACACAGAAGGAACAAGGCGCTGAACCAGTGCTGTTGGCGTTTTGCCGCTGAGGTCGAGGCCTTCCTCAATGTTCATGTGGTAATGCTGCGGACGATACAGAACATCACCTGCTCGCTGCATTGCTGTATCACCGGGACGGAATTTTTTAGCGTTACGGGAAACTACGCAGGCGGCCTCAAAGCCTTCAACGTAGTTTTCGAACATGATTTCAAGGTCTTTTGCTAATTGGTTAGCCATGCTTAATGCTCCGATAGGTTATTTTTTTGCCTTTTTAGCGGCGAAATACGGCGTCCAGTCACCAGTTTCCAGCGCCTTGGCTTTCAGTTTGTCGAGGTTATTGATTACTGCGCCGTTGCTCCCCTTAACTGTCGGGGTTGTGGCTGCCGTGGTTTTTGCTTTTGGCATGATTCTGGCCTTCGATTCGATACGTTCCAGCAGACGACCAATTGCTACGGGGTTTGTAGCTTCTGCCAGTTGCTTGCGCAGTTCAGCGTTGCGACCGAGCGCCAGAACAACGATTTCCGGCTTCTCTGACTCAAACAGGATCGCGTTTTGTGTCTCGATGGGGATTTCCTCGAGTACGGCCTGCTCAGCTTCCTGATAGCCAGGAACTTTGAGAGCCTTAACACGTTGCTGATATTTGGATAATCGCTCTTGATAGGCAGCCTGAAGCTCCTGCTCCTTCTGCTTGCGAGCCATCTCCTGTTGCTGGTACTTGCCGTTATCCTCTGCCCACTTAGCCATGCGTTGCTGGTAGATTTCTTCATCGAAACCGATGTCCTCATCGTCCAGTTTTGGCATCCGCGGTGGTAGAGTGATTACCGGCTGCTGCTCGACGGGTTTCTGAGACTGACGCATCAGCTCTTTCAGCTCGCGGTCTTTCTCTTTAATCGTCTTGCGCAGGTGTTTTACCAGTCCATGCTCTGCGCCATCTTCGCTGGTTGGCGAATCCAGCTTTTCGTCACCAAAGTAGAATTCCTGTTCTGATTCGTCGTCATCAGTTTCACTAGCTTCCTCTGCACCATTGCCGGAGGACTCACTGCCATCTTCTGTTTCGACTTCTTCAGCCAGTTCGACATCATCAGGAATCTGCTCTGACGCGTCGGTTTCGATTTCAACTTCTGGTGTGTTTTCTGCCATCTGGTCCATTTGTTACCCCTGTTTACTCGATGTTCAGCCCATCGGAAGGCAATAGGGTGCCAGGCCTCATAAAGACAGCCATTGCACGTTATGGGTTAATTATTGCTGTGGTTGTTGCTGAGTTGATTTTTGCAGGATGCTGCTGATGTCCATGCGTTGTGCATGTCCCTGCGCCTGACTTTTCAGGACAAGCTCTGCATCAGCACGGGCATTGTCTCCTTGCTGTTGCTGGAACTGTCCGAGCAGTTTCAGAGCCTCGCGGATATCAGATTTCTGCTGGCTATCGGCAGATGCGAGGATTTTCACAACGTTTGCCGCAGCAACCTGAGCATCAGTCTGTGCCTGGAATGCTTTAACCTGAATGGCTGCCTGTTCGTTCTGCGCTTTCTGCAATTCAGCCTGACCAGCAAGAAGCTGACCTTGCGCTGCAACCATAGCCGGATCCGGCTGACTGGCCTGTTGTTGTTTCGCCTGCTCAACCATCTGCTGTTCTTCTGGTGTTCTCGGCTTGATAACTCCAGACAGAAGCAACTGATTGCGGTTGTATTCTTTAAGATCGTCCATCCCTTCGCCGTCCATATTGTCGAGAATCATCGACGATACAAGGTCGTGCTTCGGCGTTCCTGGTGGGATAAGTGCCAGCATGGAAAGTAACGACTTAACCGTTGCATCACGGCGAGTAGCGAACGACTGACCGACATCGACAGTCACTTCATAGTTACCCTGCGAAAGGTCGTTAAGCGCGATAACCTGCCCTGTCTGACGGTCAACCACTTCACCAGTCATCAGCGCCACGTCATCGCTGCCGTCCTCATTAACGATGCGCATTGGCGTATCGCTGCCATAGACCTCACGCGCCATAGAAAGCCACACAACGCCAGCGCGACGCATGGATTTAGCCATGTTGTCCATGTAGATATATGACTGCGTGTCCATCCTGTTAAAGATGCTATCAACGGTATCGGTAGCGACGTTGCTCGGCATGTTCTCAAGCTGCGACGCACCTGTAATTTGCTGAATAGCCGTTCCGGTGTACTGTAATAGCCCGGCAAGAGCAGGAGGCATTTGTGTTGGAGGTGTATAACTGCTGACCTGAGCCTGCGCAGTAATATCTCCGTTTTTGTTTTTCAGACTTACCATCGGCAGGAACGCCGGGCGCTTTTTGTTGCGCTCCGCCCAATGATTGGCGAGAGGACCAGGAATCATGTCAACATCAACTACAGGAATGCCATCACCGCCAGCCTGAGTAGCGTTATCTGCAATCATGGAAACCATCAGGTTCTCAAGACGCTGTGCATCCATCGCTTTTGCTGCGTGGCCTTCGATTCGCTCCTGATTATCAACAAATGAGCGACGCCCATATACCGGGATGAGAGGAATATGTTCGCCCGGAATACGCTTCGGTTCTTCCAGCCATTCAGCGCCAGACAGAAGGCCGCAATAAACGCGGCGTTTCTTCACCGTTCGCTCACCAATCAGTTCGAATGCGCCATCGGTTAGCTCGTCGACAACATCTTTGATTTGCTCTTCATCATAGATTGCCGTTTCTCCGCTAACAGGGTTGCGCCACGCCGTGAGCTTCACCTTCTCTATGCGAACTTCGTAGTAGCGTCCAACATAGATGGCATCGGGCGTTGACCAGTCATATTGAGTGCCAGTGTCATCACGAGAAAGGCTTGCCGCGATGGAATCAGGGTATTCAGCCTCGAACGCTTTGGGCGTCATGGAGAACATTTCCATAGCCCACATAGCATCAGAGCGGTCATATTGCTTGCTGTCCTGATCAAAGAAGACGCATGTCGCTGGGTCGTAAACAGGAAGAAGGCTTATACGGCGTTGCTCGTTACTCGGATCCATTTCATCTTCGTAATCGGCACACATGCGGAAACAACCGAATCCACCCGTTACAGCATCATCAAATGCGTTATCACACGCTTCGCCACCGGATGTTTCCTGATAGTCAGCGCGGAATTTGCCGTTCATCTTTTCGGCCAACGCTTCCGATGCCTTATCGTCCTTCGGCCTGAATTTAACGCTGATGCGATTCTGTCGATACTCGCCAATGATGCGATCACATTCACGGGCAATCTTATTCAGTTCAAAGCGCGGGTAATGCTCAAACCTGCCTTCATCAAATGAGTAACCAGCGTTTGTGCTGCCTTCCCACTGTGCGCCGGACACCCGGACGAAACGTTGAGCCTCAATAATCTGCTCACGCATATCCTGCGTTGCTGACCAGGCATTATCAAAGTTGCACAGCACCTTGCGATGCCAGTCAGTCATCTTTTTTTCTGCCATATCAACCTACACCACAAGGAATTGAGTAACTGGAATAGTCGGGTTGCGCAGCCGACTCCGGGCAATGCATACACATCATCAGCGCATCAGCCAGGTTAGGAGATGGAATACCGAGCTTCTGCTTCATTTCGACCTTAGTCATAAGCTCCAGCTTCCCGTTATTATTGAATTTGCGCTGAATCTGCGTCAGTTCTGCAAACAGCTTCTCCAGCATCTTCTCGCCTATCGCTTCTTTGTCGAAGCTCAGCATGTCGTCGGGGTCTGCATACTCACCGTGGACAACCGCCCGATATGTCAGATACAGCCTGTCAGCCAGTGCGTAATAGAATTGCGCTCGCTTATTGCGGAACACATCGCCAACAGTGCGAACGTTGTCGCCCTGTACGACTTCATCAGCCCATGCTCCGGCCTGATAAGGCGCATCTTCATCGAATGGCGATTCACTACCCTTAAACATCGTGGCGGTGATTTTCTTACCGGAGAACGCTTCCGTTGTCTGTCTGCGTAGCCCGGCACCAACACCATCACCATCCCACAGGTAATGGTCAGCGCCGTCTTCAATCGCCAGCGAAGTAGCCCAGTCAGCACCCTCGTTGATGTCCATCAGCAGACCTTCGGCAATGCGCTTAACCACCGAACCGTGACGCGATGCGTAACCTTTAGCATCTGGCCCTGTATCTGACGGGTCATGCGCAGAGACAACCGCGCCTTTCGCTTTCCATCCGAGTTTCTTGTGCGCATCGGTTGCGGCTTCAAGCCATTCACGTTTGATGATTGCCATATCACTTGCGCTTACTGGCTCACCAAGCCAGATGTGACGATACAGTGTCGGATTTCTGCGTTTGCACTCTTCCATCTCCAGACGGAGAACTTCAGGAAAGTGCGGGTTGTCGGTGTAGTTCACCGTCAGCAGGCAAATATCATCGGGAGGATTTACGACGAATCGCTGATAGGTATCGTCGAGGATGTTCTTCGGGTTAAAGCTCACCCATATTTCAGAGAACGGCTTACGGATGGTTGGGATCAGGATATCCCATGATTCCTTCGTTACCGCTTCCGCTTCTTCCACCCAGCAGATATCAATGCCTTCGAGCGATTTAATCTTCGTCGGGTTGTTTTTGATGCCGTAGAACATGAATTCAGCATTCGTTCCGAGATGACGAATCATTGAACGCTGAATTTCAAACTCAGCCGAATACCCTTCCCGCTCGATGGTGTCTTCAAGCAACCGGATTACCGAATCGCTGATACTGTTTTGCAGTTCACGAGCACAGAGGATGCGCACAGGCTGCCGACGCGCCGCTTCAACAAGCAGCCTCGCAATTGCCCATGACTTACCGCTACCTCGACCGCCTTTGGCGACTTTGTAGCGATGCGCCTCAATGAACGGTTCAAAGATAGGATTAATCGAGGTCATTTTCCGAATAGAGTGCTCATCGGTGATGTTTCAATCTGGATTGCGCCGCCGTCTTTGCCGGTTAGCTCATGAGAAGCTTGTTCTTTAAATGCCTGAACGGAAACATGCTTACCAAGAAGTTCGAGGTTTTTGACCTTATCTGGCCATTTGATTTTCTTCAGAAGTGCGGAACTATCTGCGGATACCATCTCCACGACATCCATTCCTGATAGCGTTGTGCGCCATACTTTAGGCCAGTCTTTAATGGGCTTTAACTCACCGTTTTGCAGGAGAATGTCGAGCACATCCATCTGGTCGATTTCAAGAAGGCGATTAAGTACGTATTCTGCATTTATTCCAACAGAGTCATTGCGTTGTGCTTTCAATTCGGAGATTCTGAATTGTATGTCAGGTTTTGACAGGTTTTCGGATGCGGTACGGTTGGCTGTTTTTGCGCTGTACCCCGCCCGAATAGCCGCTTGCGTGGCGTTTAAATCGATGAGGTACTCGCGACAGAACATTTCTTGCTTGTCGGTGAGTGCCATAGTTTTCTCTAGAGGATTTCTTTAATGAACTCAAAGCAAATTTTTTACCGAAATACGGGTCATGATAATGAAACTTATATCTTCCTAGACAAATTGGACAATGGCTCCTACCAAGTCAGGACGGGTCATTCGTCACCTGTGAGCCATTTTGAATGGGAGGATGATGAAACCATTCAGACAGTGGAAGAGTTTCTAGGTTCTAACCCATCATATACTGAACGTGTTCATCAACTAATTTCTGAGTTTGAAGCAGAATAGTAATCACCACCCAAGCGACTCAACTGCCGTCTAGTTCATGAAGTGGCTGAAGTGGCACACTGAATTTGGCCACCTGAACAGAGGTGATATGCTCACCTCAGAACAACACAGGTGCTCCAATGAAAAAAAGAAATTTCAGCGCAGAGTTTAAACGCGAATCCGCTCAACTGGTTGTTGACCAGAACTACACGGTGGCAGATGCCGCCAAAGCTATGGATGTCGGCCTTTCCACAATGACAAGATGGGTCAAACAACTGCGTGATGAGCGTCAGGGCAAAATACCAAAAGCCTCTCCGATAACACCAGAACAAATCGAAATACGTGAGCTGAGGAAAAAGCTACAACGCATTGAAATGGAGAATGAAATATTAAAAAAGGCTACCGCGCTCTTGATGTCAGACTCCCTGAACAGTTCTCGATAATCGGGAAACTCAGAGCGCATTATCCTGTGGTCACACTCTGCCATGTGTTCGGGGTTCATCGCAGCAGCTACAGATACTGGAAAAACCGGCCTGAAAAACCAGACGGCAGACGGACTGTATTACGCAGTCAGGTACTTGAGCTATATGGCATCAGCCACGGTTCGGCCGGAGCAAGAAGCATCGCCACAATGGCAACCCGAAGAGGCTACCAGATGGGACGCTGGCTTGCTGGCAGGCTCATGAAAGAGCTGGGGCTGGTCAGCTGTCAGCAGCCGACTCACCGGTATAAACGTGGTGGTCATGAACATGTTGCTATCCCTAACTATCTTGAACGGCAGTTCGCCGTGACCGAGCCAAATCAGGTGTGGTGCGGTGATGTGACCTATATCTGGACGGGTAAGCGCTGGGCGTACCTCGCCGTTGTTCTCGACCTGTTCGCAAGAAAACCAGTGGGCTGGGCCATGTCGTTCTCGCCGGACAGCAGGCTCACCATGAAAGCGCTGGAAATGGCGTGGGAAACCCGTGGTAAGCCCGGCGGGGTGATGTTCCACAGCGATCAGGGCAGTCATTATACGAGCAGGCAGTTCCGGCAGTTATTGTGGCGATACCAGATCAGGCAGAGTATGAGCCGGCGCGGAAACTGCTGGGATAACAGCCCAATGGAACGCTTCTTCAGGAGTCTGAAGAACGAATGGATGCCGGTGGTGGGTTACGTAAGCTTCAGCGAGGCAGCTCACGCCATAACGGACTATATCGTTGGATATTACAGCGCACTAAGACCGCACGAATATAACGGTGGATTACCCCCAAACGAATCGGAAAATCGATACTGGAAAAACTCTAACTCGGTGGCCAGTTTTTGTTGACCACTTCATTTCGGGCTTTGCCATGTAATCAATGTGTTTACCTATACACTTTGTAGGCTCTGAATATTGCTGACCTTTCAAATCTAGATCCCACTGGGGAGGAACATTTGATGGGATTGCATTGTTTGCCAGTGTTACCCATTTGCTGATAATTTTGCCAGCTTGCCCATTAATGCTTCTTTCGTTCACCATGATTATTGCGTGTACATGCGGCTCTGACTGGTGTCGAGCCCACTCCATGACGTAAACCCACTGATTGCCTTTCGAAGTCAACCATCTGGTAAGTGCCTTTAACGCTTTGTTGAATTTCTCTGGCGTTGTTCCCTTAACGGGTCTGAAGGTAAAGGAGTAGGGGATACCACTAGTTGATTCGACATCCAGAGTAAACAAAGCTCGCCTCATTGTACGCCATTTCCTCTTTGTCCAGGCTGGTGGTATGCAGTGGTTAGCCTTTGATGATTGTCGTTTATTCTCCGCCTTTAATTCATTACGTTTGTGCGTAACTGATTTCACATAAGCTAATGTGCGACCATTGATGTGATTGATTACGGCTTGTGATTTTGTGGATAGACTCGCGTCTTTATCGTATAATTCCATGTGTAAAGTTCATATATTTCAATTGATTCAAAGCCGACTCTCGCAAAGTCGGCTTTCTGCTTTGTCAATCACAGGTATTTGGTTTCAATACCCTTGTAAACAGTTCTAAGCGTGTCTTCAGGCACTTTGCCCACCAGCCCACGCAACAACGACAACGTTATGTTTACCTTACGCAATGTCTTTACATATCTGGCGTTCGTCCTCCAGATCTTCAATGTTTCGTCTTTATCGCTGTGGTATGCTTCTAAATTGCGTTCTGTGACGTGATACGCCCCTGTTTTAAACTGCTCAACAGGAATTCCCCAATCGTTGCGTAACAGCGTTAAAACGCGACTACGTTCGTGATTTCCGGCTTTCCTTAATATGTCGTCAAACTCCTTTGGGGTAAGCTTCCTGCCACTTAGTAGGCTATCGCGTATATTCGCGGCGACCTGAGAGCGTGTAAGAGTGCTCATTTTCGTCCCCCCAGAAATCTGTCGGCAAATTGATCAAGGCTGGAGGCAAGCCACACCCGGCGCTTGCGTCCATTGATGGTCTGATTTATATAGGGAGGAAAGCTTGGGATATATCGCTTTAACTGATAGAAGCGTGACAGACAGACGCCAAGATATTCTGCTGCGTCTTTAACGGTCAGGTAATTAATCATTTTATTCCCTTACTGTTGTACCAAAATGCAATACGGGGGAGACTTCCTGTCTCCCCAAATTACTCTACAATTTTTGTGCGATTAAATCAGATCTATTACTAAGTAATCATCGCCAGAGGCAATGCCGATAGCTTTTCCACCGCTGGTGGATTTCACATCATAAACCCAGGTGCTGGTGCTCACCTTTTGTGGCTCTGACCTAATCAGTGCCGCGAAGGTTTCAAAATCAACATGGGTTACGTTCAGTTTTTGATTGGTAGGTTTCAACTGCATTCTTAATACCTAATAACGTATTGTTTGTATCCTGTTTGTTTCTGTTCTTTAGTTGCTACGCGATTCGGCTATACGTTGATCGATCCAGTCATCGATCTCGCTTTCAATAAAAGCTATTGCGCGAGAACCAATCTTGACTGATTGGGGGAATTGTCCTCGGCTCATCAGAGCATATACCCACGCCTTGCTATAGCCAGTGCGTTTCAAAACCTCAGATAGCCGAATCAGCGACTTTTTCATATCTACCTCGTAATACGTTGCTTGACTATGTGAGATAGTAAATCATTGTTTTTTTAAGTTTTCTGTGAATTTGGAGAAAAAGTTTTCGGGAAAGGAATTGTCCCAAATTGGGCGTTTGTTTTCGTCTCTCCAGCTAATTTGGGAACATCAATTATTTTACTTGGTTATCTTTCCCAAAAAATTGGGTGCGTGCCGCTGCAAAGTCTTTTTTAGAAGCGTTCTTAGATTATCCATGGTCATGCCAGCATCATTGTATTCTTCACTGTACTTTGCGATGTTGTTTGCTGCTTTCTCGCACACCGCGGACTGGTTGAGCTTTCCATTCTTTCTAACGTCCTCGCTGGATTCATATAAAGCAATCGCCAGCCCAGCAATCATTTTCCAGGCGGTGTTTTTGCCGCGCCAGTCACTGGGGAGCGACCCACTTTCTGTTTCCTCTGCTATCGGTTCATCAATGTTGTGATCTTCCAGTTCTGGGAAGAAGCTCACAAGCTCGGACCGCTTGAAATAAAACGAATCGTAAGACCCATACCAATCATCCTCATCATCGTGATATAAAAAGTCTTCTCCTTTCCTAACGTTGAAAGTCCCTTCTTCCCCCGGTATCGGGCTCTCCCTGTATTCATGCCCCATAGCCAGAAGACCTAAAAACTCCACACTCTGCTTTTCAAAGTCTTCATTAGTCGTAAAACCAGATACCCAATCGAACTGATAAAAGCCCAGCCCCCCTAAAGTATCTGGTTTAGTCTTGCTCAATCTGTAGTTACTTAAGATAGCGGCAGCTATCATTCTTTCATTTTCATTGTTTAGTCTTGCCAGTTCGCTGATCAGATTACCAAACCAGATTTTATCTTCTGACTCGTTATAAAACGCATCTAGTCCTGTCATCTTAGTCACGGCGTGTTCTCCTTCCGAACTCGTAAGGGCTTATGTGTATTTCTCGATTGGCGTCCAGATAATCTGCCCACCATTGAAGCATTAGTTTGCGCTCTTCTAAGTAATCAGCCTTGTGCTTGTAGGCTCTTTTAACGTCTTTATATTCTTTGTGGCTCATCTGGCGCTCTACTGCGTCCTCCTGCCACAAACCGGACTCCATCAGGGAACTACAGGCTGTGGCACGGAATCCATGTCCAGTTACGTCCTCTTGCGTGTTATAGCCCATTAAGCGTAATGCCTTGTTTACCGTGTTTTCACTCATCACGCCTTTGGTGTTTCTTTCATTCGGAAACACAACATCGTAGCTTCCGCTTAGTTCTCTCAACTGCTTTACAATAGAAACAGCCTGACGGCTAAGAAGCACGATATGTTCGTCTTTTCCCGTCTTTGTGCCACGGGTGGAAAACCTCACACCATCGATAGGCTCTCTTTTTTTAGGGATAATCCACTCAGCCCGATCAAGGTCAAACTCTTTCCAACGGGCAAACCTTAACTCGCTTGAACGAACAAAGGTCAACATGGTTAGCTCAATGGCAAGGCGGGTAAGAGGATTACCTTTAAAGCTGCCCAATCGAGTGAAAAAGTCTGGTAAATCTCTGGGATGTAGTGCGGCATGATGCTTAGTTTCATATTGCATTAACCGGACATCGAGATCATTCGTGATGATTTCTGTCTTAATGCCGCTCAGACGGGCGCTATGTATGATGTCCTTAACTCGTTGTTTAAGTCGGTTGGCTGTATCGTGTTTCCCGGCGTCATCTACCTTCTTAAACAAAGGTAAAATTGTCATCGCCTCCAGTTTGCGAATATCCGAAGTGCCAATGTGAGGGAAAATATACATTTCAAGGCTTCTAAGTACGCGTTTTCGGTGGGCTTCGTTCCACATCTGGTGGCTTTCAACCCATTGACGTCCTATTGTCTCAAAAGTGAATGCACCTTTTTCTTCTGCTTTTGCTTCTCTTTGCTCTGCTTTGGGATCTATCCCCTTGACTAACAACTTTTTGGCGTTGTCTCGTTTTTCTCTGGCGTCTTGTAAGCTAATGGTTGGATATACACCAAAAGCAAGTCTGTCTTCTTTCTTATCTGATGGGCGGCGATACTTCATTCGCCAATACTTCGACCCGGTCTGGGATACTTCAAGATAAAGACCACCACCATCAGACAATTTATAAGTTTTGTCTCGTGGCTTAGCTGCTTTGCACTGACGGTCTGTTAATTTGTTGAGGGTATTTCTGGACATATTGGGGGCACATTTACAATCGAACCAGCAATGCCCCCAATTATGCCCCATAGATTTACTTGATTTCAATAGACGGCAATGGACGTCATGAGAATAAAATCTCTTTATTTTTATATGGTTACATGGGGTTTGTAGACAATGGTAGACGTTGGTGTACGGTGGGATGGTGTCCCCTGCAGGAATCGAACCTGCAATTAGCCCTTAGGAGGGGCTCGTTATATCCATTTAACTAAGAGGACAATGCGGCATGAGTATACCCGCTAATGGACTGCGGGGTAAGTACACTGCCGCTCGATTGCTTAAACCCTCGCCATTTATGCCGGGTTTTTATCATTTTTCTTAATGTTTTCCGCACGTTCTGCTTTTTGGCGTGCTTCTGCTTTGCGCTTGTTGCTCATGTCGTTGCGGATCTGTGCATGACTCATTAACGCGAAGATAAAGGTGCCGCCGCAGATGTTCCCCGCTAAAGTAGGTAGTGCGAAGGGCCAGATGAAATCGCTCCAGTGCAGCGTACCGTTAAACACCAGATAGAGGATTTCAACAGAACCGACAACGATGTGAGTGGTGTCACCCAGGGCAATAAGCCAGGTCATCAATATAATCACCACAATCTTTGCCGCACCCGCTGCAGGAAACATCCATACCATAGTGGCGATCAGCCAGCCGGAAATGATCGCGTTGGCAAACATCTCGCTGGGGGTGTTCTTCATCACATCCATGCCGATTTTGACAAATGCATCGCGAGTTTCTTCATTGAAGATTGGCATATATTCAAATGCCCACGCCGCAATACCTGTCCCGAGAATATTACCCAGCAGCACGACACCCCATAACCGCATAAGTAAGCCAACGTTGCTCATTGTCGGTTTTTGCATGACGGGTAGTACCGCAGTCACGGTGTTTTCGGTAAATAATTGCTGGCGGGCCATAATGACGATAATAAAACCAAAGGTATAACCGAGATTCTCCAGCAAGAAACTGCCCGGCACGCCTTCCAGTTCGACATGAAATATCCCTTTTGCCAGTAATGAAGCGCCCATCGACAGACCCGCCGCAATGGCTGACCACAGTAGTGCCATTGCGTCGCGTTCCAGCTCTTTTTCACCATCCTGGCGGATATGCTCATGAATTGCCATCGCCCGGGAGGGGAGTCGATCTTCATCTATTTCTATTTTTTTGCCGCGCTCTTTTTCTTCGCTCTCAACTTCAATTTCGTCGCTGTGTTGATCAATTTTGTCGTTGTCCATGGTCTCTTCTCTTGAATTAGCACGTATAGCTAAAGCGTAGCGGCTTTTTTGCTCGCAACTGGCGGGAGTTACTCTGAAAATGTAGAAAAGGCCGCGTTTGCCTTTTTCTGTTTCTATAGAATCAAGTAGCCTACAGGGCGGCGATTACCAGGCTATGATCAAATCAGCAAATCAGGGCGTCTGGACATCAGTTGACGTGCTGTTACAATCGCCCACACCTAAACAGGCGGATACGGTATCGTTCCGTCATGGATGGCAAACTGCATAAGCCATAAAAAAACAGGGAGACATTTATGAAGCTTCGCCTGTCGGCGCTTGCTCTGGGAACTACGCTTCTGGTGGGGTGTGCGAGTTCCGGTACAGATCAGCAAGGGCGTTCTGACCCGTTAGAAGGGTTCAACCGCACCATGTACAACTTTAACTTCAATGTATTAGACCCGTATATTGTTCGACCGGTCGCTGTCGCCTGGCGTGATTATGTTCCGCAACCGGCGCGTAACGGTTTGAGCAATTTTACCGGCAACCTTGAAGAACCTGCGGTGATGGTTAACTACTTCTTGCAGGGCGACCCTTATCAGGGGATGGTCCACTTTACCCGCTTTTTCCTGAACACCATTTTGGGGATGGGCGGCTTTATTGATGTTGCAGGGATGGCGAACCCGAAACTGCAACGGACTGAACCTCACCGCTTCGGTAGTACGCTTGGTCATTATGGCGTGGGTTATGGCCCGTACGTTCAATTACCGTTCTACGGTAGCTTCACGCTGCGTGATGACGGTGGTGATATGGCGGATGGTCTTTACCCGGTTCTTTCCTGGTTGACCTGGCCGATGTCTGTGGGTAAATGGACGCTTGAAGGTATCGAAACCCGCGCACAGCTGCTGGATTCCGACGGTCTGCTGCGTCAGTCGTCCGATCCTTACATTATGGTGCGCGAAGCGTACTTCCAGCGTCATGATTTCATCGCTAATGGCGGCGAACTCAAACCGCAGGAAAATCCGAACGCGCAAGCGATTCAGGATGATTTAAAAGATATCGATTCTGAATAAGAAACAAATAAAAAAGGTGAGTCGCAAAACTCACCTTTTTTGTTGTTATCCCTCAATTACCACAAGTAAAAGGAGATAAACCGACAATGACCCGGACGTAATGATGTAAAAATACTGATGTTCGTCATTGACTATTTCAGATATTCAGTCGTTGAAAAATCAAAAAACTGGAAAAATAATTTTAAATATCATCAAAATTAACACCTAACGCAGATAGTTGATTAATTTCATTTTGATATTCCGTCTGGCAATTTTGAAGCCTTTCTTCAATTTTACCTTCGAGTTTCTTATAGTGCACATATATATTTTGAGAATGGTCAGTGTTAACTTCGTTATCGAATAAAGTAGAAACTATTTCTTTTACATTATTGCGTCTATATTTTGCATTGTCCACTTGAAAATTATATCTTATTGCTCGACCATAACGTTTAAAAACTTCGTTTGGTTCTTTCAGTCTTTCCCCGTTGAGTTCGTTTACAACTTGATGATTTATACCTGTTGCAAATAATTCTGCCATGAGAGCTTTATTGCTTTCAAATGACGCTGAAGCATTCCTGGCGTTTTCACTACAATATTGTGTGAGACTATCACCATTAATACGAATTCCTCTTTTAATATGGTAGTTGTCCTGATCGTAGTAACCGAGAGATAAATAATCGTTTCCGTTTGTATTTTTAATTACAATGGCGAGAGTGTTGTATTTTTTATCTTTACCGTGCCAGGTAAATAAGTCCGTTGGTTTGCTTATCCCGTTCTCATCGGATTTTGTTACCGTATGTATGAGGTTACGTGATATTTTATCGAAAATAAAATCAGGATCTCCATTATATATTTCTTTTATTGCGCTGAAGATCATTTTCTTGTTATTGATATCATGAGTATTCTCTACTACATTTTCATTGATGAGGGTTTGGCCGAGTTTTTTGTTTTCATCGTTCGTAGGTGATTTTATTGGTTCTTGATTTTCAATATCAATATCAATATCAAAAGTAATATCGTCTGTATCATTGGAGTCAATGCCAATATCACTACGATCATCAATACCACTAACAATAATACCATCAGTAAATTCAGCATTATTTATATCATCATGAGCCTTCTCAACTATGTTCTCATTAATGATAGTACGGACGAGTTCTTTGTCCTTATAACTCGCAGGTAATTCTATTGGTTCTTGGTTGTCGATACCAATAGTAATATAGCCTGTATCATTGGAGCCAATATCAATATAAGTAACTGAGGAATTATTGATATTAATTCTTTCAGGATTGTCGTTTCCTCGTATGGCGTTTTTTATAAGCTCAAGTAGATGTTTAATACAGGTGCTTATTCCTTCCTTACCATTAAAAAGGTTTTTGAACTCTTGTACTAATCCATTAACTTCATCATTGTTATTTTCATTGATGGATTCTGTATAAGCAGCGCTGGTATTGTTGATTGAAATAGATGGTAGCATGATTTTATTCCATGTTGATTGATTTGTTACAAATATATATTACCTAATAAAATAGACTATCAAAAAACGCTCATTTATTTAGACCCTATCTTTAATTCGAGTGTATGAGCGCACAATAGCCAAGGGGGGGAGTATCCTGGAAATTCAGAAAAGTAAACTCTTTAGAAGGACGAGCAGAACGCCTGAAAATATGCGTTTCCCTTCAGGTTTGTCTGTGGATACCACTTACTGATTTGAAAGGGCAAGCTGCCATCAGGCTGTTTGCAAAACTCAGGAGGCAAGCAATGAGGAAACAACTTTCGTTGAAGTGGGGGGAGTTAAAGTCACCTGCTATGCAGGTGACTTTAACTAAGCTAACGCGTTATCAGAACGCGTAGTTAAAGTTAGTACCGAACAGCCAGGCTTTACCTTCAGACTCGAAGGAATAAGCTGCCGGTCCTTCACCTTCAGTAAACTTCACTTTCTGACCATGCATATAAGATGCGCCAACGTCAATGGATGCATCTTCATTAAATGCGTAGGTTAACCCAGCACTTAACCACAAGCGATCCTGGTCAGGAATGGAAATAGAACGTTTATCTGCCGGAACTGGGCTATCGTCATAGGCGATACCGGTACGGAAGGTCCAGTTTTTATCGTAATAGTAGGTTGTGCCCAACGCGATACGATATGCGTCACGGAATCCTTCATCTTTATAGAACAGAGTCTGGCCACTATCGCCTTTCGCTTTCAACTCCTGGAACTGGCTCCAACTGGTATAGGCCATGCTGTAGTGAATTGCCCACTGCGGCGCAACACGGTTATAACCAGAAATCTCCCACATCTCAGGCAGGTTGAGCGTCAGGGAGCCATTTTGTGTTGCACCCATCGTGCCATACGGTAAGCCCATGCTACCCAAAATATTGTTCAGATTTGGGTTAATGGAACTTTTGTAATCCCCTTCGAAGTCGATTTTAACTTCTGAACGATATGTCAGGCCCCAACGGTTATCTTTATCCAGTTCATAAAGAATACCCGCGTTCCAGCCGAAGCCCCATTCGTCACCTTTCAGATGAGCAATTTGAGAGTCCGGAGTATTAATACCATTGGTTAATGAAGCGGGTACACCCCGGGCAATCAACTGCTGAGACAACATAGGCCCCAGCGAACCGGCGTAACGCTCAATTTTTGCTTTGGCGTAAACCGCATCAAAACCAAGACCAAAACTCCAGCTATTGTTAAGGCGATAAGCCCCGCTAAGGTTAAGGTTGATTGTCTGCAGATCGGTTTTACCGCCATAGATACCAGCAGCGTAGTTGTCGGTAAATTCCGTAGCCAGGCCGTAGTTGGAAGTTATTGACGCTCCCCAACCAAACTGATCGTTGATAGGCGCGACAAAGTGCAGGTTAGGTACCCACGCTGTCGGTGCGATATTTTTAGCATTTGCACTCTGACCGGTTAAATCAGAATGTCCGGTAATATCTACATCCGGATCAATATAAACCGCACCCGCAGAAAATGTCGGGCGGTCAAACATGGTAATCAATGCGGGGTTACGGCTAACGTTACCTGCATCATCGGCAATTGCACCTTCCCCTGAATAAGCCCGGCCCAGGCCAGAGGAAGAAAATTCGTTTAACTGAAAGCCTGCCGACCAGGCCTGGGTGGAGATAAGTGCCACTGCGACTGCGAGAGCAGACTTTGTAAACAGGGTTTTCTGGCTCATGACCATAACCTCAATGATTTATTTTTATACAAACTATGTTACGTGCTGTAACAGGAGCGCGAAGTGTAGGGTCTGAGGTACATCTTAGAAATCAGACCAGTGGCGAGAGTATAGGTCGGACCAGCTGGAATGTTGCAAGTATGTTTCTATCTTTTTTCAAATATGATCTAAGAAACGCGATCCAGCTGGCAAAATTTGGAGGTGGCGCACTCATGGATTCGGGTGAATTTTGTTTTAGATCATTTTTAAGTGTGATTTCGGTCACTTATCCGATTTTGCAGAATTAACAACTGGAGCAGCACTTTCCGGAAGCGTAAAATATCCACAACGTTTATCTGGCACCTTGGGTGCACATACAGAGGAAATCAACGATGAGTAAATGTAGTGCTGATGAAACCCCGGTTTGCTGCTGTATGGATGTTGGCACCATTATGGACAACTCCGACTGCACCGCGTCTTACAGCCGCGTGTTTGCAAACCGCGCAGAAGCAGAACAAACGCTGGCGGCGCTGACTGAAAAAGCCCGTAGCGTGGAATCCGAACCGTGCAAAATCACCCCGACTTTCACTGAAGAGTCTGACGGTGTGCGCCTGGATATCGATTTCACTTTTGCCTGCGAAGCTGAAATGCTGATCTTCCAGCTGGGTCTGCGTTAATTCCTCTCGGGTACGTACGCCCCTGTCAGTTGTTGGCAGGGGCGTTTTATTTTCTCTTCTACTTTTCTCTCTGTGTCATAGCTCCCACTTTCCCTTTTCTCCACTTGGCTAAATGTAAAAAAATGGTTAAGACTATGATCAGGTCAGACCACTTTATTTATTATTTTACAGGGGAGTGTTATGGGTCAGGTTTTACCGCTGGTTACCCGCCAGGGCGATCGTATCGCCATTGTTAGCGGTTTACGTACGCCTTTTGCCCGCCAGGCGACGGCTTTTCATGGCATTCCCGCGGTTGATTTAGGGAAGATGGTGGTAGGCGAATTGCTGGCACGCAGCGAGATCCCCGCCGAAGTGATTGAACAACTGGTCTTTGGTCAGGTCGTACAAATGCCGGAAGCCCCCAACATTGCGCGTGAAATTGTTCTCGGCACCGGAATGAATGTGCATACCGATGCTTACAGCGTCAGCCGCGCTTGCGCTACCAGTTTCCAGGCGATTGCAAACGTCGCAGAAAGCCTGATGGCGGGAACTATTCGCGCGGGGATTGCCGGTGGGGCCGATTCCTCTTCCGTATTGCCAATTGGCGTCAGTAAAAAACTGGCGCGCGTGCTGGTTGATGTCAACAAAGCTCGAACCATGAGCCAGCGCCTGAAACTCTTCTCTCGCCTGCGTTTGCGCGACTTAATGCCGGTGCCTCCGGCAGTGGCGGAATACTCTACTGGCTTGCGGATGGGCGACACCTCTGAACAAATGGCGAAAACCTACGGTATTACTCGCGAACAGCAAGATGCATTAGCGCACCGTTCGCATCAGCGAGCCGCTCAGGCGTGGTCAGACGGTAAACTCAAAGAAGAGGTGATGACTGCCTTTATCCCTCCTTATAAACAACCGCTTGCCGAAGACAACAATATTCGCGGTAATTCTTCGCTTGCTGATTACGCAAAGTTGCGTCCGGCGTTTGATCGTAAACACGGGACGGTAACGGCAGCAAACAGTACGCCGCTGACCGATGGCGCAGCGGCGGTGATCCTGATGACCGAATCGCGGGCGAAAGAATTAGGGCTGGTACCGCTGGGGTATCTGCGCAGTTACGCATTTACTGCGATAGATGTCTGGCAGGACATGTTGCTCGGTCCAGCCTGGTCAACGCCGCTGGCGCTGGAACGTGCCGGTTTGACAATGAGCGATCTGACATTGATCGATATGCACGAAGCCTTTGCAGCTCAGACGCTGGCGAATATTCAGTTGCTGGGTAGTGAACGTTTTGCTCGTGATGTACTGGGGCGTGCACATGCCACTGGCGAAGTGGACGATAGCAAATTTAACGTGCTTGGCGGTTCGATTGCTTACGGGCATCCCTTCGCGGCGACCGGCGCACGGATGATTACCCAGACATTGCATGAACTTCGCCGTCGCGGCGGTGGATTTGGTTTAGTTACCGCCTGTGCTGCCGGTGGGCTTGGCGCGGCAATGGTTGTGGAGGCGGAATAATGGAAATGTCATCAGCGTTTACCCTTAATGTCCGTCTGGACAACATTGCTGTTATCACCATCGACGTACCGGGTGAGAAAATGAATACCCTGAAGGCGGAGTTTGCCTCGCAGGTGCGCGCCATTATTAAGCAACTCCGTGAAAACAAAGAGTTACGTGGCGTGGTGTTTATCTCCGCGAAACCAGACAACTTCATTGCTGGCGCAGACATCAACATGATCGCCAACTGCAAAACGGCGCAAGAAGCGGAAGCACTGGCGCGGCAGGGTCAACAGTTAATGGCGGAGATTCATGCTTTGCCCGTTCCGGTTATCGCGGCTATTCATGGCGCTTGCCTGGGCGGTGGGCTGGAGTTGGCGCTGGCGTGCCACGGTCGCATGTGTACTGACGATCCTAAAACGGTGCTCGGTTTGCCTGAAGTACAACTTGGATTATTACCCGGTTCAGGCGGCACCCAGCGTTTACCGCGTCTGATAGGCGTCAGCACAGCATTAGAGATGATCCTCACCGGAAAACAACTTCGGGCGAAACAGGCATTAAAGCTGGGGCTGGTGGATGACGTCGTTCCGCAATCCATTTTACTGGAAGCCGCTGTTGAGCTGGCAAAGCAGGATCGTCCATCTTCACGCCCTCTACCTGTACGCGAGCGTATTCTGGCGGGGCCGTTAGGTCGTGCGCTGCTGTTCAAAATGGTCGGCAAGAAAACAGAACACAAAACTCAGGGTAACTATCCGGCGACAGAACGCATCCTGGAGGTTGTCGAAACGGGATTAGCGCAAGGCACCAGTAGCGGCTATGACGCTGAAGCCCGTGCTTTTGGTGAACTGGCGATGACGCCGCAATCGCAGGCTTTGCGTAGTATCTTTTTTGCCAGTACGGAAGTGAAGAAAGACCCCGGCAGTGATGCGCCGCCTGCGCCATTAAACAGCGTGGGAATTTTAGGTGGTGGCTTGATGGGCGGCGGTATTGCTTACGTCACTGCTTGTAAAGCGGGGCTTCCGGTCAGAATTAAAGATATCAACCCGCAGGGCATAAATCATGCGCTGAAGTACAGTTGGGATCAGCTGGAGGGCAAAGTTCGCCGTCGTCATCTCAAAGCCAGCGAACGTGACAGACAGCTGGCATTAATCTCCGGAACGACGGACTATCGCGGCTTTGCCCATCGCGATCTGATTATTGAAGCGGTGTTTGAAAATCTCGAATTAAAACAACAAATGGTGGCGGAAGTTGAGCAAAATTGCGCCGCTCATACCATCTTTGCTTCGAATACGTCATCTTTACCGATTGGTGATATCGCCGCTCACGCTACGCGACCTGAGCAAGTTATTGGCCTGCATTTCTTCAGTCCGGTGGAAAAAATGCCGCTGGTGGAGATTATTCCTCATGCGGGGACATCGGCGCAAACCATCGCTACCACAGTAAAACTGGCGAAAAAACAGGGTAAAACGCCAATTGTCGTGCGTGACAAAGCCGGGTTTTACGTCAATCGCATTTTAGCGCCTTACATTAATGAAGCTATCCGCATGTTGACCGAAGGTGAACGGGTAGAGCACATTGATGCCGCGCTGGTGAAATTTGGTTTTCCGGTAGGCCCAATCCAACTTTTGGATGAGGTAGGAATCGACACCGGGACTAAAATTATTCCTGTACTGGAAGCCGCTTATGGAGAACGTTTTAGCGCGCCTGCAAATGTTGTTTCTTCAATTTTGAACGACGATCGCAAAGGCAGAAAAAATGGTCGGGGTTTCTATCTTTATGGTCAGAAAGGGCGTAAAAGCAAAAAACAGGTCGATCCCGCCATTTACCCGCTGATTGGCACACAAGGGCAGGGGCGACTCTCCGCACCGCAGGTAGCTGAACGGTGTGTGATGTTGATGCTGAATGAAGCAGTACGTTGTCTGGACGAGCAGGTTATCCGTAGCGTGCGTGACGGAGATATTGGCGCGGTATTTGGCATTGGTTTTCCGCCATTTCTCGGTGGTCCGTTCCGCTACATCGATTCTCTCGGTGCGGGTGAAGTGGTTGCAATAATGCAACGACTGGCCACGCAGTATGGTTCCCGTTTTACCCCTTGCGAGCGTTTAGTCGAGATGAGCAAGCGTGGGGAAAGTTTTTGGAAAACAACTGCAACTGACCTGCAATAAGAAGGTCAAAGCTATATGAATCCGCGCTGAATGGCGGAGTGTTGCTCAAAATGTAAACGCATATTGACTATACTTACGCCATTGAGGTAAAAAACAGCGTTTCATTCGGTGAATGGATAAGGCACAATGCCGGCCACCGTTTTCTTTCTCTGGTTTCAGATGAAAGAAAACGGGCGAATCTGGTTAACAAAAGCGGTGCAATATGCAAGTTTTTATCATGCGTCACGGCGACGCAGCCCTCGATGCCGCCAGTGATTCGGTTCGTCCTCTGACTACTAACGGTTGTGACGAATCTCGCCTGATGGCGAACTGGCTGAAAGGTCAAAAAGTGGAAATCGAACGCGTTCTGGTGAGCCCGTTCCTGCGAGCCGAGCAAACACTGGAAGAAGTAGGGGATTGTCTGAACCTGCCTTCCAGTGCAGAAGTTCTGCCGGAGTTAACGCCCTGCGGCGATGTTGGTCTGGTCAGTGCCTATTTACAGGCGTTGACCAATGAAGGTGTTGCTTCGGTACTGGTGATCTCCCACTTACCCTTAGTCGGGTATCTGGTTGCTGAGTTATGTCCGGGCGAAACGCCGCCTATGTTTACCACCTCGGCCATTGCCAGCGTAACGCTTGATGAAAGCGGAAACGGCACATTCAACTGGCAGATGAGCCCGTGTAATCTGAAGATGGCAAAAGCGATTTAATACGCATGCACAAGGCCCGCTGGTGTAATCTATCGGGCCTTTATTTTCTGGCAATGTTGAATTTATGCAATCTTATTGTACTAACAATGATCCGCTTGTGATCGAATGGTCTTTATTTTATACGGCATGACGCTTTTATTTGTAAAAATTTACATATTGAAAGAGAATTTACTTTTATTCATAAATTATTTTTCTGGAAGCATTTTTAGGTAAATAATGATTAAAGTGAAAAATATTATTGGGTCTTGATTTTATATTAATTATAGTGTTTTAATATTATATCGTTGCGAAATTAATATCACAAGATAGTCATTGCCATGTGATTGTTTTTGACTGTGATTTATTCACTGAATTTTTGCATTTGCCGTTTTTTTGAACTCATTCTTCATAACTGAGATGAAAAATTTCAGTAATTATTATTCCTGCCTATTAATTAAGTATTTCTAACTTTGAATGTTAGAAAATTTAAATTGCATCAGTCATATTAAAATATCAACATGTTCGGCACGCCAAAGAATATTATATCAAGGAACCTGTTTTTTCAGGAGCTGACAATCTGTTCATTGGCTGCTTAAAAGTCGCTGTAAAAATTGAAGAAGCTCTGTGTCAATATTTCAGTTGGCTTATATTCTAATTATTTATGATTTAAGGACAAATAATGAGTAAGTTTGTAAAAGCAGCAGTTGCCACGGCAATGCTCATGGGGGCGCTGACTTCAGCATCAGTCGTTGCCGCAGGGAACAACGGTACAGTGAGATTTTACGGCACAATTGAAGACTCCCCGTGCTCAATTGTTCCTGACGATCATAAACTGGAAGTGGATATGGGCAGCATCGGTACGGGTTCTTTAACCGGCGGCAAAACAACCACACCAAAAGATTTCCAGATTCGTTTACAGGACTGTAATTTCAATACAGAAACGACAATGGCTACCACATTCACCGGTAATCCGTACTCCACTAACGCAGATAACTATTCTCTGTCTAACATGGATAATGGAACTGAAATTCCAAACGTTAGCCTGGTTATCGGTGACCAGCACGGTACAGGTTATGCACTGGGAGCAGAGATTAAGCAACCTATCGTGAAGGACAGTTCAACGGGAAAAGGCAAGCCTAAACAAACTCTGAACTTTAAAGCATGGTTAGTGGGTGAAACGGATGCTGTAACACCAACACCGGCACCGTTTGAAACGCTGACGACGTTCCAGATCACGTATCTCTAATGTATTTCCCCCATAGCTGCAAAGTTATGGGGTTTATAACTACCAAATAACTAAATTATAAAAAATCATGGATGGATACGCCGATGCCAGAACATTCTTTTCTCCGTTTACGGGGGCTTTCGTGGTGGATTGCTCTGGCAATTTCTGGAAGTCCATTTAATGCCCTGGCAGACGATACCGTTCAGTTTGATGGCCGATTTCTTGATTTAAAAGGCAATACCAAAATTGATTTGGGCCGTTTTTCGCAAAAAGGCTATGTTGAACCGGGAAAATATAACTTACGCGTTCATGTAAATAATCAGCCGTTACCTGACGACTACGATATCTACTGGTACGCAACTGAAAACGATCCGAATAAATCATATGCCTGCTTATCGCCAGAGCTGGTTGCCCAGTTTGGTCTGAAGGAAGATATTGCAAAGAATTTGCAATGGATCCGCGATGGTCAGTGTCTGAATACGGCACTTTTAGCAGGTACAGAAATTAGCGGCGATTTAGGCCAGTCTGCACTCCTTGTTTCTGTACCGCAGGCTTATCTGGAATATACCGACAGCGAGTGGGACCCGCCTTCGCGCTGGGATGACGGTATCCCTGGGCTTATTGCCGATTACAGTATCAACGCGCAAACCCGACATGAAAATGGGGGTGATGACACTAACGACATCAGCGGTAATGGTACGGTCGGCGTTAACGTTGGGCCGTGGCGCTTACGAGCTGACTGGCAGAGCGATTATCAGCATACCCGCAGTAACGATGACGGCGACACTGACGATAGCGGTACGCAAAAAAACTGGGAGTGGAGTCGTTACTACGCCTGGCGCGCCTTGCCGTCATTAAAAGCCAAACTTTCGCTGGGCGAAGATTATCTCAACTCCGATATTTTTGATGGCTTCAGTTACATTGGCGGCAGCATCAGTACCGATGATCAAATGTTACCGCCAAACCTGCGCGGCTACGCACCCGATATTTCAGGTGTTGCACACACTACCGCTAAAGTGACCGTAACCCAAATGGGCCGTGTCATTTACGAAACCCAGGTGCCCGCAGGGCCATTCCGCATTCAGGATATTGGCGACTCCGTCTCTGGCACGCTGCATGTCCGCATTGAAGAACAAAACGGCCAGGTACAAGAATACGACGTCAGCACAGCGTCCATGCCGTTCCTGACTCGCCCCGGCCAGGTGCGTTATAAAGTGACAATGGGGCGTCCACAAAACTGGGACCATCAGGTTGCAGGTAGCTTCTTCTCGGGCGGTGAGGCATCCTGGGGGATTGCCAATGGCTGGTCGCTCTACGGCGGTGCGTTAGCCGATGAAAACTACCAGTCGGCGGCGCTGGGCCTCGGTCGTGACCTGGCGCTGCTAGGCGCGTTAGCGTTTGATGTCACTCACTCTCGTGTTCAACTCGACGATAACAGCGTGTATGGCAACAAAACGCTGGACGGCAACTCTTATCGCGTCAGCTATGCCAAAGATTTCGATGAACTCAACAGTCGGGTGACGTTTGCTGGATACCGCTTCTCTGAAAAAAACTACATGACCATGAGCGAGTATCTGGATGCGAACGACGACGACCGGGCGCGCACCGGTAACGACAAAGAGATGTATACGGTCACCTATAACCAGAACTTCACGGATGCGCGCGTTTCGGTCTATCTCAACTATTCCCACCATACCTACTGGGATCGCCAGGATCAGACCAACTACAACATGATGCTTTCTCATTATTTCAATTTAGGAAGCCTTCGCAACCTGAGCGTTTCTCTGACCGGTTATCGCTACGAATACGATAAAAGTGCCGACAAGGGTGTTTATCTGTCCTTAAGTTTGCCGTGGGGCGACAACAGCACCATCAGTTACAACGGCAACTATGGCAGCGGTGCCGACAGCAATCAGGTGAGTCTGTATCACCGCATTGATGACGCCAGCCACTACACGTTAAGCGCCGGAACCAGCGAAAACCACAGCAGCGTGGATGGCTACTACAGCCACGATGGTACTCTGGCAAAAGTGGATCTCAGTGCTAACTACCATGAAGGGCAATACACCTCAGCAGGGATCTCTTTACAGGGCGGGGCAACGTTGACCGCTCACGGCGGGGCGCTGCATCGTACACAAAACATGGGCGGTACACGTCTATTAATCGACGCTGATGGCGTTGCTAATGTGCCGGTTGAAGGTAATGGTTCCGCCGTTTATACCAACATGTTCGGCAAAGCGGTGGTGGCAGATGTGAATGATTACTACCGCAACCAGGCTTATATCGATTTGAACAAACTGCCGGAAAACGCTGAAGCTACAAAATCAGTGGTTCAGGCAACGCTGACGGAAGGCGCTATTGGCTACCGTAAATTTGCGGTAATCAGCGGTGAGAAGGCGATGGCAGTGCTGCGCTTGCAGGATGGCAGCCATCCGCCATTTGGGGCGGAAGTGAAAAACGATAATCAACAACAAGTTGGGTTGGTTGATGACGAAGGTAATGTTTATCTGGCAGGCGTTAAACCGGGTGAACATATGACCGTTTTCTGGGAGGGGGAATCTCACTGCGATATCAGCCTGCCAGACCCGTTACCGAATGACCTGTTCAATGGCTTGTTGTTGCCATGCCAGCAAAAGGGAGGAAGTTCTCCCGTCATACCGCATGATATTCAACCCGTCATTCAGGAGCAGACACAACAGGTGACACCAATGGAACCGCCGATGTCTGTTTCATCGAACCAATAACGTGATTAAGGAATGATCCATGACTAAATATCTCTCTGCCAAAACATTGACAACGGTACTGTCGTTACTGGCAGCAACGGTAAGTTTTTCTACCCAGGCGTCAGTAACGCCCGATCGTACTCGCCTGATTTTTAATGAAAGCGATAAATCTATCAGTGTGACGCTGCGTAATAACGACCCCAAACTGCCTTATCTGGCGCAAAGCTGGATTGAAGATGAAAAGGGCGTCAAGATCAGCTCGCCGCTGGCGGTATTGCCGCCTGTACAGCGCATTGAAGCAATGATGAATGGCCAGGTAAAAATTCAGGGCCTGCCGGATATTCATAAATTACCTGCCGATCGGGAATCGATGTTCTATTTCAACGTGCGCGAAATTCCGCCGAAATCGAACAAATCCAACACGCTACAAATCGCTCTTCAGACGCGTATCAAACTTTTCTGGCGACCGAAAGCTCTGGAAAAAAACACCACGCAAAACCCGTGGCAGCATAAAGTGACCTTAACCCGCAACGGTCAGGAATTTACTGTCAATAACCCGACGCCGTATTACGTCATTTTCAGTAATGCCAGCGCACAGAAAAATGGCAATCCGGCAGCCGGTTTCTCGCCAATAGTGATGTCGCCGAAAACCTCTGCACCGCTGAATGTGAAGATGGGGAGTGTGCCGGTACTGACCTATGTCAACGACTATGGCGCTCGGATGCCGCTCTTTTTCACCTGCAACGGTAACAGTTGCCAGGTTGATGAAGAGCAGAGCCGCAAAGGCTAATGACGGGAGAGCCAGTATGAAAGGATCTTGTTCTGTCTGGGCGGTAACTGGGTTACTGATATGTTGTGTTGGTAGCGGCTTTGCAGTTGCAGCGAGTAAGTCAGTAAGTATGAATTTACGGGTGCTTGTTGATGCCCCTCCTCCTTGTACGGTAAATGGTGCGGCAGTTGAGTTTGGTAATGTATTCATTAATAAGATCGATGGGGTGAGTTATAACCGTCCCATTGACTACTCGCTTGTTTGCAACAATTTGGCAATGGATGACTTGCGTTTACAGATGCAGGCGACAACGGTCGTGATTAACGGTGAAACAGTTATCAGCACAGGTATTCCAGGGTTTGGTATTCGGGTTCAAAAAAGTAGTGATCACTCAATACTCGACTTAACGTCTGGTTCATGGTTGCCGTTTAATTTTTCCTCGGGCATCCCTTCACTTGAAGCCGTGCCGGTGAAACAGAGTGGTACAACCTTAGCGGCAGCGGAATTTAACGCCAGCGCCACAATTGTGGTGGATTATCAATGAAACGGATCTCACTTCTTGTGCTGTGGGGCTTTTGCTCGATGGCACTCTCAAATGTCTCTTTTCACGGCTATTTAGTGCAGCCGCCTAACTGCACTATTAGCAACGCTCAAACCATTGAAATCACCTTTCAGGATGTGTTTGTTGATGACATTAATGGCAGTAATTATGAGCAAACGGTGCCGTATTCCATTACCTGTGATACGGCGGTTCGCGACCCATCAATGGAAATGACCTTGAGCTGGAGTGGCACACAAAGCGATTTTGATGATGCCGCAGTAAGCAGCAATATCACTGGATTAGGTATTCAGCTTAAACAGGCTGGGCAGCGTTTTAGGATCAATACGCCACTCGTGGTGAATGAAACCGATTTACCGGTGTTAACGGCTGTGCCAGTAAAAAAGAGTGGTGTTGATCTGCCTGAGGCGGACTTTGAAGCCTGGGCCACGTTACAGGTGGATTATCAATGAAGAAAAAGTGTGCGTTGATTTTTATCAATAGCCTGCTGTTGCTGAACAGCGGCACCACAACAGCGGTAGATAATCTGCACTTTACCGGCAATTTAATCAGTAAATCGTGTACACCAGTGATCAACGGTAGCCAGTTGGCAGAGGTACATTTTCCTGCCATTGCCGCCAGCGATTTAATGAACATTGGGCAGTCAGAGCGAGTGCCGTTGGTCATTCAATTGAAGGATTGTCAAAGTTCTACATCGCTGAGTGTCAGAGTCACGTTAACGGGAACAGAAGATAGTGAACTGCCCGGATTTCTGGCTTTTGACGCCTCGTCTTCTGCGTCCGGCGCTGGGATTGGAATTGAAACAGCGGCAGGTATACCAGTGCCAGTCAACAATACAACAGGCGTCACGCTCCCGCTGACTCAGGGAAATAACAGCCTAAATTTTAATGCCTGGTTACAGGCGAAGAGCGGGCGGAATGTAACGTCCGGTGACTTTAACGCCACTGTGACGGCAACTTTTGAGTATTTATAACATGAAAAAATGGACCCTATTTTTCGCGAGCCTGATGCTGCTTGTCCTGAATGTTGTCGGCACACCCAAGAGTTATGCTGGAGATAAACTTATGAGTTCAAGTTTCGACAGTGTGAGAATTTATTATGCGATGGACACGATAACAGGGATAGCTTCGTCTATTGTTCTCAATGTTACGGTGGTAACACCAGGGGAGGTTGCATATGGAAAATATAGTTTTCTTGCGCGTAAGGGGGATACGCTTCCGCGTATTTCCTGGACGGGGTCGGGCCCGGCACCAACTCTGGTTATAACGGATTATGATACGATTAATAATTCAAATTGCCCCGGTATTGATACGGATATTTTCCGTTGTGCATATATGACCTTAAAGATCACCGTTGCATCTGATAATTATGGTTGCCCGTGGATCGCGTCCTTTTATTCATATACAAACTTATCTGGATTTGGAAGCTACACGAGCCCGACTGTGCATAACTCAATATGCCCAACGATACCGGTCGCCTCCTATGATATCTCCTGGAGTGAAAATTATGTCAGTCATAATAAAGCGCTACAGCTACAGTCCACGGGGTCGACAATTACCACCACGCTTTCGACCTACCTGATGGAAAACGGCAAACTCTGTGACGGCAGCGTTTTTGATAGTAGAGGTGCATACTGCCGTGCGGTATCAGAACTGTTAACCTTTACCTCTTATGGCTGCGACAAATCAACGGTAACGGTGACCCCCACACGTCATCCGGTAACCGATAAAGAGTTACATGATATCGTTGTGAAGGTGAATACCAGCAGTCGGCAACCGATTGATTCTACGTGTCGTTTTCAGTATGTATTGAATGAGTTGTAGCTCGTCGTTGTGCACTGATGCCTGATGCGACGCTGAAGCGTCTTATCAGGCATTCGATGCCAGCATTCACGGTAATTCCGGCGGCAACCACTCATCCACTTCAATCAACACCAGCAATGCCGCATCACCACCGTACTCTTTTGGTGCCTGGTGAAATGCCATCACATGCGGATGTTGCGCCAGCCACAGCGGCGTTTGCTGCTTCAAAATATGCTTCCCATGACCATGCATCACGCAGGCACAAAACACATGTTCGCGGCGACAGGCGGCAATCAATGCGCCTAACTCCTGCTTGGCTTGCAGCTGCGTCAAACCGTGCAAATCCAAAAACAGCTCCGGTGAATAATCGCCACGGCGTAACTTCTTCGCCTCAAAATGGCTTACATCCGGGCGAACATATTTCACCGGACCTTCGGTATTCAATAACGGCTGAAATTCATCGGAAAAATAATGGCTGGCATCGGCCTGCTCCTGAATCAACCGCTTTACTGGCACTTCGCTGATTTTCTTACGCTGCGGTCGGTGGACAATCGTGTCCTGCTTAATCTTGCGAGTCCCCGCCATCAACTGGCGAAACAGCGCCTGGTCCTCCTCGCTAAGTGTTGTTTTCTTTTTCATTTATCTGTCTCTATTTCTAATTTTCCTACAGTTTACCCGACTCGTAGCGCAATCGATCGTTTTAAACGTATTTTTCCTCACTCACCGCGCGTGAATGCTGATTTATCGTCATCTTCATGGCAAACTAGCCGCCGAAATTATTGCGATCATGCCCTGGAGGAATACGTGGATAAAATTTTCGTTGATGAAGCAGTAAATGAGCTGCAAACCATTCAGGACATGTTGCGCTGGTCGGTGAGCCGCTTCAGCGCGGCGAATATCTGGTACGGCCACGGCACTGACAACCCGTGGGATGAAGCCGTGCAACTGGTGTTGCCTTCACTCTACCTGCCGCTGGATATTCCGGAAGATATGCGCACCGCGCGTCTGACCTCCAGCGAAAAACACCGTATTGTTGAACGCGTGATCCGCCGCGTCAATGAACGCATTCCGGTGGCTTACCTGACTAACAAAGCCTGGTTCTGCGGTCATGAATTTTACGTCGATGAACGCGTGCTGGTGCCGCGCTCGCCGATTGGTGAACTGATCAACAATAAATTTGCCGGACTCATCAGCAAGCAACCGCAGCATATTTTAGATATGTGTACCGGTAGCGGCTGCATCGCCATTGCCTGTGCTTATGCCTTCCCGGATGCAGAAGTCGACGCGGTAGATATCTCTCCCGACGCGCTGGCGGTTGCTGAACAGAACATCGAAGAACACGGTCTGATCCACAACGTCATTCCTATTCGGTCCGATCTGTTCCGCGACTTGCCGAAAGTGCAGTACGACCTGATTGTAACTAACCCGCCGTATGTCGATGCGGAAGATATGTCCGACCTGCCAAATGAGTACCGTCACGAGCCGGAACTGGGCCTGGCATCTGGCACTGACGGCCTGAAACTGACGCGTCGCATTCTCGGTAACGCGGCAGATTATCTTGCTGATGATGGCGTACTGATTTGTGAAGTCGGCAACAGCATGGTACATCTTATGGAACAATATCCGGATGTTCCGTTCACCTGGCTGGAGTTTGATAACGGTGGCGATGGTGTGTTTATGCTCACCAAAGAGCAGCTGCTGGCGGCCCGTGAACATTTCGCGATTTATAAAGATTAAGTAAACACGCAAACACAACAATAACGGAGCCGTGATGGCTGGAAACACAATTGGACAACTCTTTCGCGTAACCACCTTCGGCGAATCGCACGGGCTGGCGCTCGGCTGCATCGTCGATGGTGTTCCGCCAGGCATTCCGCTGACGGAAGCGGACCTGCAACATGACCTTGATCGTCGTCGCCCTGGGACATCGCGCTACACCACCCAGCGTCGTGAGCCGGATCAGGTCAAAATTCTCTCCGGTGTTTTTGAAGGCGTTACTACCGGCACCAGCATTGGCTTGTTGATCGAAAATACCGACCAGCGTTCTCAGGATTACAGCGCCATTAAAGACGTTTTCCGTCCAGGCCATGCCGATTACACCTACGAACAAAAATACGGTCTGCGCGATTATCGCGGCGGCGGGCGCTCTTCCGCCCGCGAAACCGCCATGCGCGTGGCGGCAGGGGCGATTGCAAAAAAATATCTCGCCGAGAAATTTGGCATTGAGATTCGCGGCTGCCTGACCCAGATGGGTGACATTCCGCTGGAAATCAAAGACTGGTCGCAGGTTGAACAAAATCCGTTCTTCTGCCCGGACCCGGACAAAATCGACGCGTTAGATGCACTGATGCGCGCGCTGAAAAAAGAGGGCGACTCCATCGGCGCGAAAGTCACCGTTGTTGCCAGTGGCGTCCCCGCCGGACTTGGCGAGCCGGTCTTTGATCGCCTGGATGCCGACATCGCCCATGCGCTGATGAGCATCAACGCGGTGAAAGGCGTAGAAATTGGTGATGGTTTTGACGTGGTAGCGCTGCGTGGCAGCCAGAACCGCGACGAAATCACCAAAGACGGTTTCCAGAGCAACCATGCGGGCGGCATTCTTGGCGGTATCAGCAGCGGGCAGCAAATCATTGCCCATATGGCGCTGAAGCCAACCTCCAGCATTACCGTGCCAGGGCGTACCATTAACCGCTTTGGCGAAGAAGTTGAGATGATCACCAAAGGCCGTCACGATCCTTATTAGGC